>WLWD01003180.1_pt1:37500-76344 | contig 76344 bp, 69 predicted proteins | sample 6712731 | NCBI WGS metagenome assembly WLWD01 (sample SAMN12718690, study PRJNA576275) | sponge metagenome | isolation source: marine sponge | host: Mycale hentscheli | place: New Zealand: South Island, Marlborough, Capsize Point | collected 2014-11-01 | reverse complement strand
GTTAAAGAAGTATGAAAACCGCTAGAATTGTTGGGAGGAAACACTCCACCAAACAATATGGGCATGGCTTCTGGTCAAATTATTTGATCTTGATCTGCTATTTTACAAGCCATGTTGAGGATAGTCAGTACACGATACTGGAGCTTTGGTGTTATTTTGTTTGTTTGTTTTTCGTATGTAATTTCCCTCAATGCCTTCAATATAATGTCTTGTGACAATCTGTTACATTAGTCGATTGCTTACTTTCCTTCAGTGAATGGTACAAGTTCATTTGTACTGTGTTGTGTCTATCAGTCTGTGTTCCAGTGGTAAACTATTTTACAAAGCTCAGTGCCAGTGAAAGACGAAGGATGCTAGAATGTCAATAATCAGAGATCACTTATCAATCCATAAACCAGTGAATAGTGAAGAAGCCAAAACAACCTATTATTCGCTGTGTGTAATAATTACTGTAGTACATCCAATTCTGTGTAATCAATGATGATGTGGAGCATTTCAAAAATGGAATTATAACATTCACTTCAACCTATGCTGTGAATTGTGTACGGGTTTATCTCAGTGACTCTGTCTGCCCATTGATATGGGCCGAAAACATTCATTAGTGCAAAGGGAAAAGTTGGCATTCCACAAATCAATCTTTATCAAGTTAAATTAAAGACCAGTGCACTGATGTGAGCTTCTGAATTAAAATTTCTCCACTGTTTTTTTTAGAACTATCCTTGCTTTCCCTTCAGCTTTTTAAAATTCCATCTAGCATTTCAATCTCTGCAAAAGAATATAAACAGACAATAAAGGGGTGATCAGAATATTGTAAACCACCGTCATATGCATACCGGGCTCAAGAATGACAGGTTCACCACTAAATGCGATATATGTAGCACATATCAACATTCCAAGCAGCATCCATTTTACCCACAAAGACAATCCTCCCTAAGCTTTGTCATCTGACCCCACACCTCCAGCTTCCTTGCATATGGCCCATAATTACAAAGTGTGTATCAGTTCAGTATACAGTATGGGTAGTATTATCAGGGTGGTCCTCTTGAAACAGTATCCTTATCAGCGGAGGTGAGTTATGAAACAAATGATCTCGTGCCATCCTCTCTGCAAGGATGTGAAAGCCTTCAGTTCTTATTACAATAGTTTGAATTAATACAGTTAGCTCTCAATTGGCCACTTATCAATGACCTTTTCATGTAATTGGAGCAATTTTTGTGATTTTTCTCCTGGACGAGGCATGCATCCCACTTGCCGATTTCTGTAGTCATAATGTGTCATCATCATCCTGTTTTCATATGTACTCCTTCTGTTCTAGAGGTAGGGATGACACATTCTCAAATATTTGATATCTGGATCAGATTTCATGCTTGTTATTTCTTAGTGATGTGCCGATATGGCTATCTCGAATAGCAGGTTTAAATCACAACAGTTAGTCGTATTGAGAGAATGCAATATCAAAGTGCACCACTTAGTTGCCCAGTTGAGGTTTTCGGTTGAGTGCCAGGCAGTCTCCGCAGACTCATCGGCAGAAGAACCAGTTTGTGATCATCTCCACTCTGCATCTGAATGGAAAATGACAACTTCAATTTATAGTGGTTCTGGAGATAGGGACAATGGCACTACAGGAGAATGCCAGGAGCTAAACAGTGTGGTGGAGTGTGACCGATGCTTTATGACCACTGACACTCCTACTTGGATGCTTCACACTCATGCCCTCGTGTTAGTGGCTATTATAACCGTCACTTTAGTTGGTAATGTATTGATAGCTGTTCTTCTGTTGAAGTTCAAGAAGCTCAGACACAAGACGGCCATGTTGAGCCTCAATGTCATCTTGGCCAACACTATGGTGATCTTCACCTATCACTTTCCAGCTGTGGTGTCCAGTTTGTCTAAGCAGTGGCAGTTTGACTTTATAGGCTGCCAAATAACAGGTTATCTTAGCTTTGATATTATTCTGACCCGGTGGCTTACCTTAGCTGTATTAGCCATTGACCGTTTCTGTGTTGTTCGATTTCCATTCTCATACCAAAGATTCCGTAAATTTTCCACCAACATCTTGCTTTTAATCTCCTGGGTTCTACCCATTGTTTTCACGGCTTGCACGCTCTTTGGAGATGCCAATATTAAGTTTCGTGATAATATCCCCACATGCCTCCTGTATGCTCCTCCCAACCAGACCATATACTTTGCTGTCGTTTTCTCCACTAGTTTCCTGCTTGGGGGAGTGATGCCAATTGTGCTGTACGTTTGGCTGCTGAACAAAGCTAGGAAGATAAGGAGGTCAGTCCTGAGGGTTGAGAGTTCCGTCAATCCCAACCCAAACAGTGCTAGCGAGCGGACATTGTTCGTATCATTTGGGTTCATTTTCACTGCATTCTGCCTGACAGGTATACTCATGTATTTATTTAGAGTAATACGATCGCTGTCTTTTTCGACATGGTGTAGCATTCCCATCTTTGTGCACTTTGCCGTTGTCGACTTTTTTCTATCTTCTACTGCAGTGGACCCATTTTTAATCCTGAGGGACCGTGACTTCAGAAAAAGGCTTCGACATTTTCTGTGTTGCCATAACAACTGTGGAAAATACTATAGCAATAGAAGCAACATACATCCTGAAATTCCTCCTGAAAGGGACTTCGATGCAGTTCGTACAGTCATGGTCAAAGCCCTAAACCTGGTTTCTGTGACTTCAATAAGGGAAAGCAGCCCCTTTCGCTCTGAAGGATCTTCTGTTCCTCATCATCACCGGCCGAGAAGTAGCTCAGCACCTGCAGCTTACCTCAGCCATGCCTTGGGGCCTCTCTATATACCACAGCTTTCCAACATGCTGGAGGAGTCAGAAAGGGAAAGTATAACTAGAGAAGGTGATTGTCAACAAATAGGCTTGAGCTCCTGGCTGCATGTTCAAAGAGAAGCTGCAAGAAGAGAAGGAGATTGTGCGCATCTAGATTATGAAAGCTCGACAAAGATAGAGTGTGTGAGGGTTGCTTTTTCACAGGAAAGCTGACTAACTTTATATCATTGTAAATATGGTATATTACTGTATTGTGTCATTTTCATTAAGGTATCACTATGTTCACTACTATACTGAAACATTTGAAAATGTTTGATATGCTATCATTTCTTCACTAAGAGAGGTAGTTGTGTGGTCATATATATTTGTTATCCTTAGCGATATTTCCATGCAAATTAGTTAATTTCTTTTTATTTCTCTAACATTCCCAAGTTGTGAGTATTTTGGGGGGTTTTTCCAATCACTATAAGGCTGTAGTTTGAGAATAACTCTAGTCGAGGTCTTAAATTGGTTGTTGATACTGATAGAGCAAACATCATGGCAAGCTCATTCTGGCTCAAACTACCAACTGGTAAAGGCACAATAGTTCCTTGATGTAACAGATACACAGGGTTCACCTCTTGCATATAATAATTGTTTATATTAATAATCACACTATTATAGAAAGTCAAAAACTTTGAACCTTGTTATTTAAATGGTCTGTAACATACACAAATCCATCTATATCCACACATATACTATGAGGCCCATTGAACTGGCCATCCTCATTGCCACGGTGACCAAATGAAGACACGAATGCACCATCCACTGTAAATACAGACACAGTGCAGGAGCTGCGATCACATACATATACGTACTGGTCTTTTACACAGAGGCCCCAAGGATGCTTCAGAATATTAGTCCCTCTTTCATCCTCATTGAATGATGACTTGAATTTGCCGTCAGAATCAAGGACTTGTATACAAGACCTGCTGTAATCTGCACAATAGAGGTTGCCATCAGTGTCACATGACAGAGCCAGGAAGCATCCCAGATTCTTGTGTTGAATGGACTGCATCAAATGCAGTTCCTTGTCATACACTTTCACAGTGCCCAGGGCGCCAGCTGGACACACCATGACTTTATCTCCGACTATGGCCAGGCCGCGTAATCGATCCTCACAATCAATAATTTGTATATTTTTATAGTCCTTACAACATCTCATTATCCTACTAGAACTCCCACTAACGCAGTAGATATTGTCTTCATGGTCAACTTCTATTTTCCGTAATCCTACAAGTTCATTCTGGCATACAACTTCTGTGATTTTTCCTTCTTCTGCAAGTTTGACAATATTTCCTTTGTATGTTACCACCAAAATGTCGCCTTCTGAGTTCACAGTTACTCCTGTTGGGTCAGGAATGTTTTCCCATATTTGTACAGACTGGCCTAATTTAGTGGGAGAAAGGGACACAAATACTGGGAAGGGACTGCCTGATACGTGATGACCGTCCACGGACACTACTAATTCATGGCGGCCACGAATGGTGGGTGTAAACCGAATGGAATAAAAACCAATTGCAGTAGAATCCACTACACAATCTGTTACAATGTCATTGTACAGCGACTTCAACAAACTTGCCACTCTGTGCCTCTTCTTTGGTATGGTGTTGTTAGACAGCCTAGTTGTTAATGTAGCAGTAACTTCATTACCAACCTCTGGCATATCTGTACCGATGTCCACAGTGCATTTGGTTTGATCAATAGGCAAATTAACGATGCTAGCTTCCATCTGGAGAATATTTTGCAAAGCTTCTGTACACTTCACCTTCACACCAATATCCAAATCTTCCACAGGTTCCAAGCTTTCTAACTTTCCATATTCTTCCACCTTTTGCTCAATTCGTCTCTGTATCTCTAAATGCATGCTCATGATCTCGCTGCCATTACTCAGTCTTACACATTGTTCTGTGTAATCCACAATACTCTGAATCTCAGTATTAGCTAAAGACAGGGCCTTCTCCTGGGCAGAGAGTTTTTTTGCTTTTTCTTGCTTGATTCTTGTGACTTCTCCTAAGAGCTCTCTTTCACGATTATCCAATATCTCTCAGAGTTCCCGGAAAGAAATGCTGATGGTGTTGCCCACAGTACCTTCCTGGACGGCTAATCCTTTCTTTATTGTCTGTATTTCTTTCATAGTGTTTGATAAAATAACTGAAAGCTTATGTAAGTTGCCCAATTTTTCAAGAATATTTTTTTTGGTGTTTATTGCGGCTTTCTTACAGAACTCAAAGTTGTGCTCCCTGTGATCCTTCACTGCACATAAGTGACAGATCAGCTTGTCACAGTCAAAGCAATAGATGGTCATGTTTTCCTCGTGATCAGCACATGTGGCAGGAACATTTGGCTCTTTCAAAGCAATAGGTCTGGCTAATCCTTTTTTCAGGTCTTCAAGAGAAGCTACTTCATGGAAAGTGTAAGTTTTGAGTCTTTTATGTTGTTTGATGCAATCGCTGCAAATGAACATGGCACACTGCCTGCAGAATGCTTCAGCCCTATCTCCAGTATCTGAACACAGCTCACATTTAGTTACCACCGTACCGTGGGCTCGCTCCATGGTGGAAACTGTGGTCTGCAATTGGTTGACAAAGAAAGCAGTCTTGAATTCATCGACTCCACCCTTAGGAATAGTGACTTCATAGCGACATTCGGGGCAGGATAGAGTCCTACCTGAGTCTGTCCTTAGAGCAATCCGTTTGATGCAATTTTTGCAATAATAGTGAAGGCATGGAAGAACTCTAGGATCAGTGTAGTACTCTTGGCATACAGCACAAGTAACCTCTCTTTCCAGCTGCTCCATTGTCTTTTCTTCTATAACTATACCTTCAGCCATCAGACTAAATTGAGAAAATCAGGCTGCAGTAGTCGATAAGCACGATGGTGACTAGGTTTTAGTTGAATTTTATAGTGTCAAAAAAGTGGCATGATGGGGACTTTTTTCAATTTCAAAGGAGAAGCCAAACTTTTTCGAGTATGACCACTTCAGCATTGCAAAATTAATTTTATAGAACCCACCTAAGTCCAAATTTAATTTTAAGACAACCTTAGTATTCAAAATTTAATTTTAAAGCACCACAGCCATTAGCTAACTTCCTCAGGAAATCATATAAGACATAGAATAAGCATAAGGGCTTTCTTGACATGGAAATAATAATTTTAAGTTGTATATGTTGTTAAAATTTGCTGATTATAACACAACTAGCAGTTGCTTTTTAGCAGAGAGTGGCGTGGTGCTGAAGTGTCTGTTCAATACCAACACCTCACCTGGGCTCCTTCCATTGAATGACAGGGTTTTGGGTACTTTTACTAGCTATAGCTGTGCAATCCATGCAGAAGAGACTAGATATATACACTTAGTGCTAAACATGTTTCAATATGTAGCTGTTATAAGTTATTTACCCAACCGATTAGTTATCTTCATTGAGGGTCCTAGGAAGTCTGCTTTCCGTCCACCACTTAGCTACCTCCTCTAGAAACTTCCAGTACAGCATTAAAAAAAAAAAATTCTTAGCCCTAGCTCTACCAATACTTTGTTAGCACATTAACTTATGTTTCTAATGATAATACTAGTAATATAGGTATTCAATACAAATGATTTCTTTTATCCAAGAGCCACCTTAGCACATTTACCAATTTCTCCCAGTAGTGAAGCCAAGCTCAAATTGACACGAAGTACATTTCACCAATATGCTCTCATACTAATATCACTGATTACACAAAAAACAACAACATCAAAACAAAAAACAACAAACAAACAAACAAAACACCATCAGCACTTAACATCACAGAATGAATGAAAAGTTACATGCGCCTAATAAATCCGTGCCAGTTCCAAGTTCCATTGTAACCAAAGAAATCTGTGAAGTATGAATCTACTTTACAGTCATCTTGATGCTCTGTAAGAAAACGCTTCACTTGATCTAATTTTTCCATTCCTATTGGAACATAATTATGATGAAGATGACCTTCACCTACATGGGATGGAATCAGAGGGTTCCCATCTTCAACAATGAAATAGTCACCAGTTTGCAGGAACTTATAAAAATGCTGCAATATTCCATACACGTTAACATGTGCATCTTCAATGATCACCCATGGATGAGGCAAGTCCTTCAGGAAGTCAGCAGTGAAGATGTTGGCAATTTCATTGGAGTCTCCTTGCATGAAAGTGATGTTCTCAGGCTTGTATTCCTTCACTCTCTTATCCAATACAGATGTGTTTATGTCCATAGTGAAAATGGAGCATGGTATATCTTCGACTTTCATTGTGTCTGATATCCACAGAGCTGTACCGCCTGTAAATGTACCTATTTCAATCACAGTGGCTGGTCGGACATGTGTCAGAAGTTCTCTCAAAATAATCTGGTCATCAGCTGTTTTTAAGACACAAATGCCCCTGTGTTGAATGAAGTATTTGCCTTTAGTGTGAGCTAATATAGCTTCAACACCAATATCAGTCCTGTCTTCTCGTTCAGAGATATTTTGAAAGCGGGCAGGTGCGGTGCGTTGAGGAGCTTTTGTCTCATTTCTTCAATAACTATCGGACATAACTCGTAGTCAGTAACACTCACCGCATCCCACCCCCCTTCTTCAGCTCCAATGCCGGTCGCTACAGATCCGTCCATATTTTTTTAAGTATAAGAACCTCTGCCAACTTGCTCCGGTAGTAGTGAAACCCTTTACCAATTTCATGTCGCTTTGTGTCTACCGCTACGCTCTTTGCGCGCTACGTGGGTCTGGCTCCGCCAGACTACACCATTATATCAAATTAAAAAAATGTATAAAGGTGTCTCCAGGATAAAGGAAGTTACTATTATGACTGTGCATTGACTAGAGGTGCACAGAAATTACATGCAACGTGTGACCCAAGTTACTTTGTACTCTTAGTGCCATTCCTACTGTGCTTCCTTCCCTTTCTCTCACTGGTAGTTGAAACCAACTTGCGTAACTTATTCAAACAATTTTCACCATTTAAAAAATAGTCCTCTGAGCCAACTGACTCAGTGAACAATTCACTGATATGCTCTTCTGAAAACATTCTAACATTGCAGAATGACAGTATAATAGAGTTAGTTACATGCGCCTAATAAATCCGTGCCAGTTCCAAGTTCCATTGTAACCAAAGAGATCTGTGAAGTATGAATCCACTTTGTAATCATCTTGACGCTCTGAAAGAAATCTCTTTACTTGATCTAATATCTTTGTTCCTACTGGAACATAATTATGATGAAGATGACCTTCACCCATATGGGATGGAATCAGAGGGTTCCCATCTTCAACAACGAAATAGTCACCAGTTTGCAGGAACTTATAAAAATGCTGCAATATTCCATACACGTTAACATGTGCATCTTCAATGATCACCCATGGATGAGGCAAGTCCTTCAGGAAGTCAGCAGTGAAGATGTTGGCAATTTCATTGGAGTCTCCTTGCATGAAAGTGATGTTCTCAGGCTTGTATTCCTTCACTCTCTTATCCAATACAGATGTGTTTATGTCCATAGTGAAAATGGAGCATGGTATATCTTCGACTTTCATTGTGTCTGATATCCACAGAGCTGTACCGCCTGTAAATGTACCTATTTCAATCACAGTGGCTGGTCGGACATGTGTCAGAAGTTCTCTCAAAATAATCTGGTCATCAGCTGTTTTTAAGACACAAATGCCCCTGTGTTGAATGAAGTATTTGCCTTTAGTGTGAGCTAATATAGCTTCAACACCAATATCAGTCCTGTCTTCTCGTTCAGAGATATTTTGAAAGCGGGCAGGTGCGGTTCGTTGAGGAGCTTTTGTCTCATTTCTTCAATAACTATCGGACATAACTCGTAGTCAGTAACACTCACCGCATCCCACCCCCCTTCTTCAGCTCCAATGCCGGTCGCTACAGATCCGTCCATATTTTTTTAAGAAGAACCTTGAGCGACTGACTGCCAACTAACTCTGCTCCGGTAGTAGTGAAACCCTTTACCAATTTCATGTCGCTTTGTGTCTGGCATAGCGAGAACTTTACTGATGAACCGCTACGCTTGCGCTTTTTCCTTTTTCTTTTCTGGGTCTGGCTCCGCCAGACTACACCTGACCCATTATATCAAATTAAAAAAATGTATAAAGGCGTCTCCAGGATAAAGTAAGTTAATATATGACTGTGCATTGACTAGAGGTGCACAGAAATTACATGAAACGTGTGACCCAAGTTACTTTGTACTTAGTGCCATTCCTACAGTGCTTCCTTCCCCCTTTCTCTCACTGGTTATTATTAAAAATAGGTAATGGTAGTTGAATTCAAACAATTTTCACCATTTAAAAAATTAGGAAAAACAGTCCTCTGAGCCAACTGACTCAGTGAATAATTCACTTATATGCTCTTCTGAAAACATTCTAACATTGCAGAATGACAGTATAATAGAGTTAGTTACATGCGCCTAATAAATCCGTGCCAGTTCCAAGTTCCATTGTAACCAAAGAGATCTGTGAAGTATGAATCCACTTTGTAATCATCTTGATGCTCTGTAAGAAATCTCTTTACTTGATCTAATATCTTTGTTCCTACTGGAACATAATTATGATGAAGATGACCTTCACCCATATGGGATGGAATCAGCTTCAATAACGAAATAGTCACCAGTTTGCAGGAACTTATATAAAAATGCTGCAATATTCTGTAACATGTGCATCTTCAATGATCACCCATGGATGAGGCAAGTCCTTCAGGAGTCAGCAGTGAAAATGTTGGCAAATTTCATTGGAGTCTCCTTGCATGAAAGTGATGTTCTCAGGCTTGTATTCCTTCACTCTCTTATCCAATACAGATGTGTTTATGTCCATAGTGAAAATGGAGCATGGTATATCTTCGACTTTCATTGTGTCTGATATCCAGAGCTGTACCGCATGTAAATGTACCTATTTCAATCACAGTGGCCGGTCGGACATGTGTCAGAAGTTCTCTCAAAATGACCTGGTCATCAGGTGTTTTTAAGACACAAACGCCCCTGTGTATTTGCCTTTAGTGTGAGCTACAGCTTCAGCACCAATATCAGTCCTGTCTTCTCGTTCAGAGATATTTTGAAAGCGGCCAGGTGCATTAAGGACATTTTGTCTCATTTCTTCAATAACGAATCCATAGTCGGTAACACTCACCGCGTCCCACCCTCCTTCTTCAATTCCAACGCCAGTCGCCACAGATTCGTCCATTGTAGTTTGTATGAACCCTTTACCAACCCTGTATCGAGTGCGTAAATGACCTACGACCTCAAGATTTGTTACGCTTGAAAATTAAAGAAGCGGAAAGGTAGGAGGAGGGAGAATACTGGGTACTCCTTGGCTGGTGTGGTGGGAGCGTGTGCTGGAAACATGAGTCTTCTATCTCTTTCTTCGGACGAAGGTTCGACAGAAGACGTGAGTGGCTTAGTACGCAGCAAGCCCTCAGATTCCCCGCTGCTAGTCTCCGTGAGGAGTAACGGCCAATCCGGATCCAAACCCCCGTACAAGAAAGAAGCTGTAGTGAGGAAAGCCAGCAGTAACTCTGGTGGAGTGGCTAGGCCCAGAAATCCCGAAGGTACCAGAGATGGTAGTGTATAGGTTGATATTTGTAGTGTAGTGCTCTGCACATTAGCAGCACTGCATGTAAGGCAACAGTCTGATACTACTAAAGATATTTTTTCAACTAGAATAATGCAGTTGCACTAGTACTGAATGCTATTAATAGTCTTCCTATTATATTTACAACAGAAGAAGCAAATTTGAGGTAAAAGCAGTGGTACCAAACGATTGCAAACCAGTTTATGTAATTCAGAGAGCTGATCTGTATATCCTAGCATAAGGAATTATTGTTTTGGGAGTTTTCCTCTCTCCTTCCCAGCACCACTATGGTCTGTAACATATTAAGTATGTTATGAGACATGCTGGAGCCAGAAGGCAGTCAATGTGCACACGTACAGTATATATCAGGACTGCTTATGATTGTGTCTGACTATCCCGTTTTATGGAAAGTTTACTATTTCACTCAAATGCACTACTATTTAACAATAACAACAACAACAACAATGATATAGTTTCATCTGACCTAAAGAGATATAATTTTGACCAGGCTCATATATTTGGTAAAGGGGCTGGGAACGAAGGGTCTTTTTTTTCTTCAGGATGTTTAGACTGATGCTAATGACTCAATTAGGTGTGTGTGTGTAGATGAAACAGAAGATGAGGAGTTGCTGGATGTAGTAGGAGAAAATGGCAGTCCATCATTACACTATGACAGGCCTTCGTTATCTGACAGAACTTCATCATCTCAACAGAGACCTTCTTCATCATCTCAACAGAGACCTTCTTCATCATCTCAACAGAGACCTTCTTCATCATCTCAACAGAGACCACGCCAGAGGAAAGTGTCTTCGCGAGACATCGATGTCGACCAGAAGAGAATACGATCTAAAAAGTGAGGAATTTTAGAAAATCAGATGTTAGTAGTATATAAACAATGATTTTGTTGTTTTTCAGTTACTATGACGACTTTGTGACCATTGACTGGGTAAGGGATCGCACTAGAGACCGGGAGAGGCACAAGAAGTTGGAGGTGGATCGCAGGCTGAGCTGGAAGGGGTGGAGCACCAAGGTTTGGGATGCCTTGTCCGGCTGGGTGATCGTGTTCTTGGTGGGAGTCAGTTCGGGATTGTTGGCCGGTCAGTCCGAATAATAGAGATGAGACAGTGGGCCGCAGTGAATGGGTCCATGTGATGGCATGTAGGGAGTAGTCAATAGGATGAGTATGTGAAGGCATGTCTGAGTTGTCAATAGGAGGAGGGGGCATGGTCATGTGATGGCATGTCTTAGTTGTCATTAGGAGGAGGGGGCGTGGTCATGTGATGACATGTGGGAGTGGTCAATAAGAGGAGGGGCATGGTCATGTGATGGCATGTAGGGAGTTGTCAATAGGAGGAGGGGTGTGGTCATGTTATGGCACGTAGGAGTTGTCAATAAGAGGAGGGGTGTGGTCATCTGATGGCATGTGGGGATATTCTTATACTAGAGCAACTTTCAGAATATTTACCTATGCAGCTGAGTTTTGTCCTCTATTAATTTGTGAGTTTGTTGACGAGCTCGTGCAGTGAGTGCATGTTTGCTCATGGCTTCCTGCAGGCATCATTGATGTGGCAGCGGAATGGATGTCGGATCTGAAAGAAGGGTTCTGTCCGGCCGTGGGCTACTACAACAAGGAGGCATGCTGCTGGTTTAATAATGAGGTGAGCTTGCACACACATCCACACACTCTGCCCTCTTCCTCCTTCTCCTCTTCCACAATTGCATGTGCATATGTGTGTGTGTGTGTGTGTTGACGAGGTGAAATGTTTCACACCATGGTAAGGTGGTCATTTCTGAGCATGAGGGAGAGTCGTGAGTAGTGTAACTGTTTGTATGCTGGCCAATTGTGCGCCATGTTGCCGGGAGGTATGGAAGACTGGGTCTATGTCATTCTTAGCTTGGTTGGACGGACAGGTCTATGGTGTACTAATACATACCAGGAACATTTAAAAATTGTAGTTAACATTCCTCCTTTTCTCTACAGCACAGTATGCTATTTATAAATGCACAGTAACAGTTATTTTTAAAAAGCTGCATTGAAAAGGTACTATAAGTTAGCGTCTTACATTGTTGTCATTTGCCTTTATGTTATTATTGTGTCATTTCAGATTATTTTAAAGGCTTGTTTTGCTTGTGTTGGTTGTTATTGTTTTAGAGCAATGTGAATGTAGATCATTGCAACCACTGGAAGGAGTGGTCCATGATTGCCGGCATCTCTCACGATGATCACACGGGATCGTACATCTTCAACTACATTATCTACGTCGTGCTGGCATTCGTCATGGCCGGGTTCGCTGGTCTCTATGTCACTGCTCTGGCGCCTTATGCCTCAGGCTCTGGGATTCCAGAGGTGAGAGTGAGAATTGTCATGTGCAGATTTAATTGGAGGATAAAACTTTATACCGTACATGGAAATACTCTTCAAATATAATATTTTGTATTGGTGCAGTTGAATCACTCGTTTAACAAACAAGCAAATGAAAGACAAGACAAAATAAAAAAACAAGTGATTTTAGGCTAATATTATATTTGTTGTTTGTTTGGGTTATTGTTGTGCTACTCTATATTTAACTGGCCAATAAGTTTTATTAGATTATTTGGTAGGGGTGAGGGCTATTAATATAGTGTGGTTAAATTTGTATGAAAAGGTAATCAAGTGGATTTATCATGCACTATAATGTGGCAAAAGGCATTTAAGATTTTTTTTGTGTGTGTGTGTGTATGTGTGTGTATTCAGGTCAAGACCATCTTAAGTGGTTTTATTATTCGTGGCTACTTGGGGGCGTGGACCCTTCTGGTGAAGTCAGTGGGGATGGTTTTAGCAGTAGGGGCGGGGCTTTCATTAGGGAAGGAGGGGCCCCTTGTTCATGTGGCCAGCTGTGCTGGAAATCTCTTCACTAGGTATGTAATTTTGAACACTTGTGTATGTGTACAGAGTGTGATATAGCCATCTAATTACAGGGTCTTCCCCAAGTACTACAAGAACGAAGCCAAGAAACGAGAAGTCTTGTCTGCGGCAGCAGCGGCAGGCGTTTCAGTCGCCTTCGGTGCGCCAGTGGGTGGAGTTTTGTTCAGCCTAGAGGAAGTGTCCTATTACTTTCCCCACAAGGTCATGTGGAGGGCTTTCTTTGCTGCTCTGACAGCTGCTTTCACACTGCAGCTCATGAATCCTTACTTCTCTGGCCACCTGGTCCTCTTCTATGCCAACTACAGTCACCAATGGAGGCTCTTTGAGATTATTCCTTTTGTCATCATCGGAACATTTGGAGTGAGTTATGGACACCCGTGAGAGAAAGAGGGGAGGAGGGAGGTGTGCAAACTTTTCGTAGTCTTCAAGTTGTATAGTGTATCGTTATCTAATCACCACCTAATAGTGTAGTCACTTGCTAATTGGTGTTGTCCTCCATAATGTGATTATATTACTAACCTTTCTGACTTTTGAGGATTTCTTTAGTGATTTGGAATAACAGTATGACAATTAGTGAAGTCAGTTATTATGATTATGATTATGCCCTAATGAAGTGTTAGTCATCTGGAGTTTTTTAATTTTTTTTATTGTTTTGTTTTCAGTAAGGAACTTTAACATAAATCAGTCTACCAAGACACAATGGTTGATATGGGTTTATATGAAATGTGAGAATCACTTCATTGTTGCTATGTGTGCATATGTGTGTGTGTGTGTATATTGCCCAGGGTCTGTATGGAGCATTGTTCATCTGGTGCAACATCAGGTGGACCAGAGTCAGGAGGAAGTTTTTCAGTAACTTCCCTTTCCCAGTTGTAGAGGTACTTAGTCTGCACTTGTGTGGGTGTGGCAGCATTTTAGTGGCCTTGTGGAGAAGACATATACACAACGCATTCACACTTGACTGCTCCATGTGTGTGTACATGTGTATACATGTGTGTACATCTCACATGGTATGCATAGATTGCATGAACTTTCATACACACGAAATACAGTATGATGTTTGGTATTTAAAATGTGTTTAATTATTATAATTTATTGTGTGTGTGTGTGTGTGTGTGTGTTTGATCCAGGTACTGATTATTGCGGTTCTGACGGGCATAATTCAATTCCCAAACCAGTATACAAGAACCAATGCCAGTCAGATGATCAGGAAACTGTTCTCTCAGTGTGGACCTGTGGACAATGATGATTTGTGGTGAGTATCTGTGTGTGCATGTGTATGCGTGCATGTGTGTATGTGCGTGTGTACATGTGTGTGTGTATGTGAGTGTGTGCTGATCCAGCAATTCAGCTAAAGAATAACAAGTTTTATTGTTGTGACAAGGTGCTGTGTTTTTAAAATAATTGTTTGTTGCTATAGCAACTACAACCGGAGCGTGGAGATGCTGAGTGAGCAGTATCACGACACAGAGGCTCTGTCGGGCGTGTGGACGGCAGTGTGGCAGCTGTTGCTAGCCATGGTCATCAAGGCGGTACTTACCATCTTCACATTTGGAATCAAGGTGAGGGAAAGGAGAGAGGCTGGGAGGATGTGTGGATGTGTGGTGTAGAATTATGCACTGATGGACAGACAGAATATGACAGACAGACAGACAACAATGCAAGAAATCACGTGTAGGAGTGAATGTGTGTGTGTGTGTGTGTGTGTGTGTGTGTGTGTGTGTTGCAGGTCCCAGCTGGTCTATTCATTCCCTCCATGTTTGTGGGTGCGTGCTTTGGTCGTGTGGTAGGTATCATCACTGAGCAGATTGCATAGTAAGTTTGATATTGTAAATTAATGACTGTAGTGTGTGTATGTGTGTGCATCCCTCCCCTCCCCCTCCCACCCCCTTTCGTCAGTGCTATTAAAACATTATGCTTTTGTTTTAACATTGTGTGTGTGTCTGTTTGTTTGTGTGTGTATATATTGTGTGTTTTTACACGTATGTAACCAGTCATATTGTTACAATCAGGCACAATAACAGAGAAATCTCACTACATACAGTGCTTCCAAATTAAAGAGTGGATTTTTTAAACTACTGTATAGACCCTCACTACAGTCATTTAACATACACATACCTTTTCTTCATCATCCCAATAATGTTTGCAATAGTAAAACTGCCTGTTTAGAGAATGGAAAATGGAGAACAGCACTTTTCTCATTCACTCTAATATATTTTACGCCATTTTTGTTGACGTCAAGATTTTGCGGTAGTTCGTCATTAAACGTAAACGGTTATTTCCCTGAGCGGTAAGACGTGACATTCCCTAACTGCAAGCGGCTGTATGGATTCTCATCGTTCTACTAGCAGCAGTAAGTGAAGTCGAAATCAGTCAGAATTGTTGGCTGGTATGCCAAGCCTATCCAAGTGGTCCTCTTTTTCAAGAGCTGAATAAAAGCTGAAGGAGTTTAATACTCCCAAGGCTCCCAGCATTCGGTATTCTGACAACATCAGGGTGATGCGGTTGGAGTCCTACAGGTGGTGCAGCTCCAGACAGCAGCTAAAACGCTGGCCGTGATAGGCAGTAGCGCCGTAAAACTTGATACCTAGGGCCTGAGATACAACCGTAGCTAAATCAGCCATACCCGTGCAACAATTAGCGGTAAACTGGCGCCCTTGTGCCTTTATGACACAAATACGCATGTGCTGTTTTGTGACGTCGCGTTTACATGTACTAAAGGCCCACAACCCGCTCTAAACGTCATCATTTGATGACCCTTACCGTGCATTAAAAAATTTTGGTGAAAAACAGCCACAACTCACTTAATTTTCAAGGTATAGCTACCAAAGTTATACATAATAAATTTAAGGCAATTTTACATCATGTGTCAAATTTTTAGAGATAGAACTCAATAAATTAAAAATCCTGGCTTAAATACTTTTTTCTTAAAATTTAAAATATTTCGAGATTTAAATTTCGTGTGTCCACAAAATCAGGCTCATATGAAACTTCAGGTATTAAAGTATCAGCATACCAAGTTATAGAGATAAGGAAAAATAATTTCTCTTTTTTCAGCTTAAACATTTCCGAATTCACTGTCTTGAAGCTCCCAGTTCCATCACCTATAACCACAAAAATAACCACAAACCCACAAAATTGTTTTGTCTGTATGTTAATATGACATTAATGTATAATAATACAAATTTTTAGCTTTCTATTACACATACTTGAGAAATTATAGCAGAATTAGCAACCTTAACCAAAAAGCTAAAAAATCCACTCTTTAAGCTGGAAGCACTGTATTCACTTCTCTATTTAATTGCTGCAGTTGCACATTAGCTATGCCTTTGAGCTCATTTGAATATTAAATTTGAGGAATGAAAGGTGCATGCAACAACTATATCGCAAAAGTGGCAGCAATTCTGGATCTCAGAGCATTTTGCCTTCATGCATTATATAGAACATAATAAGTTTAGGGGGGAAAAAATTCCATTCACCTTTTGTTGAGTCCAAGCTTTCCTTTGGAGTCATGCACAGATTTTGTTTTCAGAGCAACTAGACAGTTAGAAGTGTTAGCATATGTGGAAGTTTTGTCATCTCATATTAGTTTGGTCAAGCGCAATTAATGTTCGATAGAGATACTTTACCCATTTCCATTCTATGGGTCCAGGCCAATGACATGATTTCAATCCTACAATAGAAATCGCATGCTAGTGATATACAGGATGACATGGTGTGCACTATATACAACTCTAGTGTGTCCGTGTGTTTTGTGACTTGCGTGTATCTAATCTGGCTAGTTCACTCCATATAGTGCACATTCTGTGTTTGGTTCGTTGTGTCCGCAGTATTGGTCAAGACAGCACATTTTTCCAGCTGTTCTGTTCGGACAACGAACCGTGCGTGACTCCCGGTCTGTATGCCATGATAGGAGCTGCAGCCGCACTGGGCGGAGTTACAAGAATGACTGGTAAGGGATGTTGATATTATATATACACACCCACGTATTTATACCACCCATTATGGAGGAAAGATGAGATACAAATATACCAGCAGAATGAACACTAAGTAAGTGCTCAAACCAACTTGGTGCGTGTGTTGATAGACACAGATGTGTCACCACTCGTCAGAAACATTAATAATTGTGATTTAGTATTTAATCTGTCACTTGTGGCAGCATCATCCAATGGGTGGCTTCCTTTCAAGGTCAAGGTGTGTGTATGTGTGTGTGTGTGTAAACAGTGTCTCTGGTGGTGATCATGTTTGAGTTGACCGGAGGTCTCACCTACATCGTACCCATCATGGTGGCCGTCATGATCAGCAAGTGGGTAGGGGACGCACTCGTCAGTGATGGAATGTATCCTTTTCCTTCCTCTTTGCCTTGTCTAGCTGTACAGTCTGTTCAATAGTAGAAGTTGGTGCTAGTGTGCTGGTGAAATGGGTGGAGACTCTGACTTGGTTTAGACACAAAGTTGGTTGGTGTTTAAAAATAAGCATGCTGATGACTACACTTGCTGATAGTTTAGAAATGTTTGTGTGCATGCATGCAGTAAGCTCTACAGACTGATTGGCTTGTTGGCTTGATCATTCTACATGCACTAAACATTTTAAAAAGGTAAGAAAGGAATGTTTCCAAGAAGTAATTGCCAAAGAATAGATAATGACATTTTCAAGGAAATAATTATAAATTACATCGCCAATACTTATTTAGTTTGGCGCTTGCAAGACTAAGAAATCATATTGTTGTGTGCACATCTGGAATGTCACTGCTACTACATGTATCATCTGGAATGTCACTACTACTACATGTATCATTTCAATCCATAATTTAAAATTAGCCCTTTCCAACAAACTCGACTTCCTTGACTCTACTCTCTTCTCCTCCTGCTCACCAGCTATGACGGGCACATTCACTTGCTTGGGTACCCGTTCCTGGACAGCAAGGAGGAGTACGTCCATGATAGCTTGGCTCAGGAGGTCATGCACCCCAGGAGTAACGAGGCACCCATCAGCGTCGTTGACCTCTCCACCTCCACGGTGGGGTCGCTGCAGCAGCTCCTGTTGGAGACGGACTATTTCGGTTACCCGTGCGTGCAAACCTCCAGCTCTCAGCTGCTGGTGGGGTTCGTCTCTCGCAAAGATTTGGAATATGTCATTGGTGAGTAGGAATGTGGGTAAGGTGTGGTGGTAGGGTGCCTTGGTGGTGTAATAACTGTTGTGGTTTTTAAATTGGTTTTTGTGGTGTGTATATACCTTTTTTGGATTTGGGGCACAAGATCTGCCGCGTAATCTTGTTAGATTCTCCTAGTAAGGTTAGACCACAAGCAGGTCAAACTCGTGTTACTTGATACCATCTCATGCCACCAAAAGTAATTTCTAACTGTATCATTGGACAACTTCGGGATCTATCTCCCCAGGATGAATGTGGTAATGATGGCAGCAACTCTCACTCGTGACCTGCTAGTGATGTGTGGGCTCAGGAGGAAGTTGAGCATACATATTTATATGTATACATAATGTGGGTTTTTTTTAATTATATTGCTGATATTTTTCATTTTCCTAGTTGTAGTCAAGTTCCACTGTTACAGATCTAATGAAAGAAAAGTTTTTTTTCTAAACAAGTTCATTGAATGTCATTCATGTATGAAGCTATAGTATATTATCATGAGAGTTAATTTTAAATACTGTATGTCTAAAGCATGCCTTGCAGCTGTTACCTGAACACCTAATTTCTGAATGAGAGTAAAGTATCTATTGTTCTGCAACCACGTGGCTATATGAATGTAGTTGTATGCTATAGCTACCATGTTATTTTTTCAGGCTATTTTATTTGATACGATTCTAAACAATGATCAAAGATGGTATCTAACATGTGTATCAGTGTCACGTGTGATTGTCTGTCTGTCATGTGATCTTGTAATCATTTTGTCAACATCTCATGATCAGTCACATGATTTTTATATTAGTGCCTTAATCACCAAGCATCAGCTAATCTCTTCTATCAATAAGAGTGTGTGAGCTATAACTTCTCTAGTGTATGTGTGCGTGTGTGTGAACAATTGAATGTTCTGTAAATTGTAGATCAAGTTAATGAAGCACCAGACGAGGAGCTGGGACCTCAAACACGCGTGCTATTCATGAACCACTCTAGACGGATATCTGCGGAAACAGCAGCTGTCAACTTCAGAGGCATCATGGACGCTGTGAGTCCTAACTCGATCTATTCTCACACCTTCTAACATCAACACGTTTAAAAATTGTATTCATTAGCAACTGAATTTCCATGTAATAAAAATTCTATTTGTTAATATTTTTAGTCCCCGTTCCAAATATCAGACGAGACTTCCATGGAGACAGTGGTAGAACTTTTCAGGAAGATGGGACTTAGACAGTGTCTGGTGTCTCACAAAGGGTAGGTCACCAAACCACACCCATCAGCCTTGTCATTGTATCAATGTGCTGTCCACACCCTTCACTTGTCACATGGTGTGTGTGTGTGTGTGTGTGCACAGGAAGTTGCTAGGGGTGATCACTAAGAAAGACGTGCTCCGGCACATAGCTGAACTAGGCAAGAAGGACCCATCAACTATCAGGTTTCACTGACTTGCTTCTCTCTGTCTCAATTGTTCTTCTATTGGCAGTGTGTTGAGTTTTCTTCTGAACTATCATATTTATCTTCTGCCCCCTCACTCCAAGCACTCTAAAAAAAAAAGGCAGGGGACTATATTTTGGTCATGCTACAATTTTTTTTTAACACTCCCAGATTTTATCTTCATTAATATTTCTAGTATTTCTTGTAATAATTGATTTGGAAAATAAGAATTATTTAACATTATTAACATTAGAAAAATGAAACGGGAAGATTTAAAATAAACAGGATGAAATATTTATGAATTAAAAATACAACTTTCATCATTTACGAGCTTTTTCATAGTTACTGCAGAACCAACTCACTGTCTCTTTGATGGCTACACACGTGAACAATTTACATTTCGTTATGATAACAGGTTCAACTTGATATGTTTGTAACTATGCCACACTGTACCTGATATTGGAGACAGCTGGAATTTTGCATGTGAAAGGTTATTTGCAATACATATGAATGTTCCAGCTTAAAATAATTTATCTGTTAATGCAGCTTATAATTATATTAAACACAACATTTCAAACTTCTTTTCAAATAATATTCTTACTAACTGCCCTTAACAATCCTACAACACACCTAGCCTCATATCAGTGAACTGGAAGTCCGGCAGGTACTGACGCAACTTAGCATTGCTGGCAGTTTTCTTGTACTGGCCATCTGATCGACTGGTATCATACTAAAACAACAACAACAACAAAAATCATACCACAAACAATGACAACGAAGGAGTAGTGAATCCAGTAATTCACTCACAACTTACTACTATGTCTCCCTTGAAGTCCATAGCTTCTGTTATCATGGTGACCACATCGCTGATGGACACTTCATCTTCCTCCCCGACTAACAAGGCAGTATATAGTGGTTACTATGCATGCAAACACACACACATACACCCACCTGACAGTATGATGGGCTCTATATCAGTGTAGTGCCTCACCACCCACACGAACAGTTCAGCCAAGTCCTGTAAGGGAACATATAACACCTCCTTGAAACTCAGCCTGACTGACTGCCATGTTCTCAATGGGTTGTTCAATCACATGACTATCATACTAATGAACTCTTCATAAATTTACATTAGGAAAAGGGACTTTAAAACACTAGGCATGGTAAGGTATCATCAATTAACCTTATCATTGTCAACTTTTAAACAGTACACTAAGAAGTAGATGGTGAGACTAAAAGAGCTTCCTGGAAGCATTCTCTTTCATTGGGTTTTCCTGGCATGAATTGGAATAAAAGAATAAATAAATAAAAAAAAGCAGCAATTTACATAGTACACTACACATTTCAAGTACATGACAAACCATTGCTCTAAATCTCCAATAGTACCTGGTCATGTGTGTGTATTCTATGCATGAGTGAGTTCACGCTGGTAGTAAAATTGGGGACATTTTTTTTGTTGAATCCTTGGATTCACCTTGAGGTTTACCTTGTATATTTGTGACCGTCTATAGGAAAACCGGGCACAACGCGGCGTGCGTAAATATCGAGAAAAGATCGATCGATTTCTTTAAAATGTATTGTTTCAAGCCGACGGAAGGGAACGGTTAGGTCTATTATAGTGGGAACGACTTAAGCTACGACGATAAAACTTGGAGAGCTCATCTGGACGCCAACAACTCTGTAAGTGCAAAAAAAAATGTTTCGAAGGGTGCCGCGTTGTGCCCTGGTTTTCCTGTAGACGGCCATTTTAGGATGGGGTGAATGATTTTATGAATTTTATAGTATACCTTGCTTTTCATAAAGTTATTTCATGACATCATACTCCCCCCCCCCCCCCCCCAAAATTTTTTTTTAGATATTTTGAACACATTACTTACTTTAGAATAAATGAACTGCCTGAGAGGTTTTCCTGTGCCCAAAACTGTCATCGGCTGATCAGTATCTAAGGAAAACGGAAAATGGAAAATAATTTCTCACGTTTAAAAAGTTCACATTTTCTCAGTTATTACTTGGAATCTCGTTGTATCGCTATAATATAAATCATTACTTGGTCAGCCGCAAAACACACTTCAACAAAGAACTTGAAACTGAACATTTGAACATTGTTTACATACAGAACGCCCACGCCCCCCGCCCCCTCCCAATCTCTCCACAACAAGTTTGTGTAAACTACTCACCACTTCCAGTTAACAACAAGAATGGCAACGATACACTCAAGGCATCTGTTTTGTTGAGTTTGAGCTAACCCAGAACCAGAGGTGCTATCTAATGAGCAGCTACCTCCATAGCCAAACCACACCCCCTTCATTACAATATGTGTGGAAGAAAAAAAAAAGCTGTTCACCCACAAAGAAGTCAATGTATTAATTTCTTTATTGCCTCTTACTAGTTAAACACTTGTATTTCTTCTTTACTTCAAGCAGGCAGGACACACAATAATCAACGGATCATACAAATGAGTTAAAGAAACAAATTATGAAGACAAAACACTTCAACTTTGAGACTAAATAATTTGGTAGAGACCCTTCGAATGGTTAAGAGCCAGGCTAAAAGAATAATATTGTTATATTTCAACTTTACAAAGTCAAGATTGAAGTCAGGACAACAAGTGGGTGTGGTGAATCTGGTCACCTTTGTCATTAAACTTGAGACCAGTGGTGAGTTTGAGCACAAAAGGGTATTCAATGCCATAGTAACCAGTCGCAGTAACTTTTTTGTGACATGAAAAACAAGTGTTCTGCTGGAATTATCTCACAATTTGGAGTCTTAAGTTTGAAGTAAGACAGGAGAAAAAATGCCCGCGCGTGCGTTTAAGGGGCATACGTACAATCCATACACACACATATATACATCGAACATATACCCCATTTTCAATTGTCCACCCCTAACAGTATCTTGCTTGCTTCGCTCGCTTTTGATAACAAACTATCATATTTAAACTACTTTATCTCAAGTCATTTTCAATAATTAGCCAAAAAAACTATGTGAGTCTGAAATATTCCAACATTAAAATGACAGATAAAACTAATGGTATGTACATGCTCCTGATGCATGTAAAGTCTGAGCAGTGAGTGACGAAAATAATAACAGTCACAGTTTGCTATTACAAATTATTATCATCATTATACTCGCGAGCACATCACAAACAAGTCTCAATTGAGATTTTGGTATAAATACACACACACACACACACACACACACACACACACACACACACACATATACATGACCAAAGTTCAAGGAAGTCAATGCGTGTCCACCCCTGGAGGTTATTTAAAAAGCAAATGTTAGCGAGGCACTATTACATGTATAAGTTCAAAAATCAGGAGAAAAGACTTCGAACTAGTGCCAGGAAAACTGGCAAAGAGCTATGGAAATAGAAGAGGAGAGACTTCGCTATTAGGTCTTTCTAACTTAGTGGAGATCATTTTTATTAATGGTGGTGGTAAGTTATCTTGGATAACAAGCTGTTTGTCGTAGCTATACACCATACCAAATTTAAATTTCTGCTTGCTTCAGCTAGACCAGCTCGCTCGCCATTTGTTAGCACATCACTAATATTACTATTATTACTATTATATTATAATTTACTTTTTTTTTTACTTGGATACAGAGACTGGCTGAAAATAAGTCTCCAAATCGGATGATTTCCTTTAACTAAGTATGCTAGACAGCATATACAGTTTATGTATAATTCTATACAACTAAAAGGGTCAAAAGAGAAATTAAAAAAGTTTAGACACAAGACTATTCCCTTATCCTACCCCTCCCCGCCTACCTCACCCACCAAAACAAAACCTCTTCCACGTGAGATAATTAGGAGGCACTCACAAGCCAATGGTGGACAACTTGAAGTGAAACCACACAAACACCACTTCACAAAGCCTTCAGTCAAAAGCTCAGCTAACCAAATACCACGGCAACAGACTAAACTTCACACCACAGCCACCACAGCAGAGGCTAACGAAGTGGTGCAAGTATAGGATAGATCATACATGTCACACAACCATCCCATCACACACACACACACACACACACACAAGCATATGCAGACATGTGCACACACATACACATGCACAAAAAGCTCATACACATGTCCCGAATGGACAGGAAATTCTGTAATTCCATGAAATGGATTTGTCAAGTACATACATGTGTCCACTTCCCACTTAACACATCACACTGTGAACCACTGCTCGAGCTGTTGAATCACCATGGAAACAGGTGCTCAAACTACACAGAGAGCATATACCCAATACTTAGAGATGGGCATTTCATTCAAACATTTCTTCCCAATTTTTGTTGGGAAAATTGCAATCCATAAAGGTATTACAAACACAAGACCAAACAATGTATCCACAAGACAATACCCGAACAGCCATTTGTTTACCCACTAATCTCGCAGCCCTGCCAACAAAATTGATTAGATAAAACTACTAGCAATAGTGTGAGTTTTATTCTTGAACAAACATCTCCAGTTTTCTCGGCTATGCACGTATACAACCCATCCTAACCCACATAGATCTGGCTGTGAGGTTGGGATGTCCCATTTTGTGATGATATGTCCACACATGAGAAATAACACTTAGACTGGAAGATTCACAATTACCTATACTGCTTGATAGTTGCAATTTAAGAGCTGGACCAAATATCAAATTCCTGCTGGACATAATATTAAGTATTGTGAATTGGTGCTCCTTTTTCTAGATTAGAGGCATATATTCAAAGTGGTTGCTAGTGGTGGGCAGGGTTGGGGGGGGGGAGGGGGAAGGGCCTGCAGGGTAGGGATTTTGGGCAACTAAAGCCACTCACCCCTTCTCTACAGTCATTAAATAGCCATTTTTACTATCAATTACAGCTGTGTGTTAGTAGATCTTTTACACTTTCAAAATGTATAGTTATGCTTTTTGCCGGTCAGAAATTTGGGGTACAAGACCAAAAAAAAAAAAAAAAAAAAAAAGAAAGAAAGAAAAGAAAAGAAAGTGGTACTGGGGAGAGATTTCACCAAAACAGTCTACATCTAACCTCTGACCTTTACGTAGGGCACAGTCTTGTCTCTCACCTTTGGCAAAGTAGCACTTGTGTATCAGCCCAGGTATAACATGGCTGTCTTCAAGATTGAAGTTGTCATGGGGACCAAAGATGTTCGTTGGAATGACGCTGGTGAAGGTGCATCCATACTGCTCATGATAAGCTCTGACGAGGAACAACATAAACAATTACCAGTTATGCCATGTGTGCTTAAAGTAAGTTGAAACTTAAGTAAAATAGTACTTATCAGCTGTCAATGAGTGGATATTCTAAAACACTTTCACTGTAATGCTAAGTAAGTATCTATTCCCCGCACTGCAAACACAAAAGCAGAGTCTAGTACAAGACGGAACAAAAATTGTGTGAACATGTGCACACAAGCGCGTGCTTGAAAATTAAATTATGACTAAAAATAAATTAATTAATTAAAAAAATAAAAATTAATTAAAAACTAAAATGTACATGTATTGACACCTACTTACCGGTTGGCGATGTCCACGATGCGTTTGGCGTGGGCATAGCCGTTGTTGGAGTCGTGAGGTTTGCCATCGTGGATCTGAACAAGGAAAGGGAAACAATAAGATGAGTTGCACCACCAGTCCCAAATAAAGAACAATAACAAATCTCGAAGGTAAGATAATAACTTGCAAAATATTGAATGTTTGTGTGAATGCATCATGGAAGTTAGTGGGAGGAGGAAGGGGATAGGGGAGGCAAGGGGGGGTATGGGTGTGTGTTTGTTGGTGGGGATGATTGTGGAATTCGGCTCATTAAAATTAGTATTTGAATCGAAGATTTGCTACTGTCTGACTCTCTCTCTCTCTATCCTCACCATTGTCTCGTCAATAGGATACTTGATATTGTCTGGAAAGATGCACGTGGACAGGCAAGATATACATTTCTTCACCTGCACATTTACATAGCAATACATGATAGTATCTATATAAATATATATACATGGGGAGGTAAAGTGTTATTAGCACTTACTTTGAACTCAAAGCTGCAGTGCAAAACAGCGTCATTCATCAAGATATTGTTTCTCTGTAAAAAAAAAAAAGATCGAAATAAAGAAAAGAAAAAGATTAATTGAAGTGTCAGCATGTGCTATGTGCATGAAGTGTGTGTGTGTGTGTGTGTGAATATTCATGAAAGACAATTGTGTGTTTCTCAGAGTTTAAACAACACCAATGAACAAGTAGAGATGACACTGTGAATATTATTTATTCATTGTTTCATAAATCACATTAACCTGTAAAACTGACTCTGGAAACTATAAAACAGTGCACTTTGATAAAAAGCCTTATGCCTCTAACTCGTGGGACTGAACAGTGTGATTCCAAGTAAGTATTAATTACTAGGGGAAAAGCATTAATTACTAGGGAAGAGTGTATGTGTGTGTGCATGTGTATTAGGTTCCCATTGAAGTCAGCGAAGTGAGCTCGGGGGCTAGAATGAAAGGAAAAGTTATTGCAACAGAACATTGTGAGTTAGCTCATGTGGTTTTGATATAAATAGCTACTGCACATCTTACCTGCTACAAAAGTTCAGAGTGAGTGTGTGTGTGTGCGTGCGTGTGTGTGTGTGCATTATAAGAGCTAAAAACTAACCAGCAGTAAAATACGCCCTCCAACTATAGCCCTCATGCTAGTACTCACAAGAAAATCCAGTTTGTATTTCATATTCTTGAAGAGGCCTCCTACCATGGCTGCCAGATGGACCACATGAGTAGGTCTATGACGCTCAAAGATGGCTTTGGTCGCGGACATGTCACTATAACAGTGTACACACTCTCTGTCATCGCATAAAGACTAAATCTGAGTCTACATTGTGTCCAAACCCACCGAAGTAACCTCAAAGGTTTGCACTACAGCTCACTACTTAGATATGATACTCAAGTCAAAAGTAAATAAAACAATAGTTACAAGTCTAAACGGGAAACTGTGTGAAAGGAATGCAGAAAATTAATCAAACTATGCATGTTAATTAGATCAGGCTATGAATATGCAAACTGGAAATTTTGATGTTTTTTTTTTTCCACACAAATGTATTGTATACATTGGCACACAGCTTGCCATAGCAACTATTGAAATGGCCAACTGTATACTGCTTGCGTAATTTTCAATAATGGAGTGTGTTGAATTGATTACAGGTATTCAGCTCAGACCCTTACCAAAGGTCTCCATCTTTGGAAGAAAGAAAGATCCACTCCTCATTCGCTATGGGATTAGAAGAAACAAATCCTTCTATGGCTTTACCCACTAAACCAGTGCCACCAGTAACGAGAATTACAGCCTTCTCGTCGCTGGATCCTGGGGGAGCATCAATTTTAGCACTCATTCCTCTCAACTCTTCCACCCTCTACGATATGACCTTTACCCGATAATTCAGGTGTGGCAGATTAGAGGTAGTTGAGAGTGGGCGTGACGTGCTGAATCAGCAAAAAGCTGAAACTTGCACCGAGGCACTTGAAGTGTAGTTACCATATTTGCAGATTCCCTTGTTCTTATGTTGTTTCTGAGTGTTGGTGGCTAAAAAAGAAGACTGCCATGAACGTACTGTACAGCATTCTTTGGATAATTCTACTCGTATTCTTCATTTGGTGGGTGGACTTCAGCTATATTTAGACTAAAATTTAAAGTTCGGTCAAATAACAAAAACAGTGTGCGTCCACACTTACTGATAGTAGTGTATTGGTTTTGCAACTCCCTAATTGTTAGTGCAGGAGTGGTATCAAGGTTGTTTGTTTTTCCTTGCCTCTATTGTTCAGGTACCTGGCAGGTCTTGTAGCCTGGCTCTACATCCTGCTGCTGCCATTCTTGGCGTGCGTGCCTGCACTCAACCCTCTCACTGAACTGCTTCTGAAGGTGGTCCAGTTCCCGCTTGTCGCTGGTCGTAACATCAGAGATGGCAAGCTTGGGTTTGATGAAAAATAAACTTTTGTTACCTTTTATCCAGTCTTTGTATTTATTAACACATTTCTTTGTCCTCTTTTCCGTCCTTAATCACTGAACTTATAGTAGTTCAATAATTATACAATGGCATTGACCTTAGTAATTGTGTTATATTTCAATTTTGGTGCACATAAATATTAAAATACATTGATAAAATAATATTTGATGATACTGTACTTGAATGATAACAGATTGCACTTCTAAATATTATTATATTTTTATAAAAGTCTGTGATGCTGCCCGGATTAGTCTGAAATAGCTTCCAGCCATTCTGTACCTTTCAGACCTCTCCCTGTAGTTCTCCAGTTCCTGGTAAGAAACCAATAGTCGACATCTTTACCCTTCCCAACTCTAACCATGCCATCTTTCTTGGAGAGTGGATGAGCTATGTAATAGTTACCTCTTCTTGAACACTGACGACATACAGACCTCTCTGGAAGGACAGTGATCCTTACGTGCTGGTAGGGAGGTAGGGAGCACTGGCCTGTGATGGAGCTGGTCTTGATGCGAGAGGTGGCCCTTCTCTTGATGCGAGAGGTGGCCCTTCTCTTGGGAGGCCACTGGATCCCGCACTGCCTGAAGGCGTAGTTAAGTCGCATTTGGTCGTCCAGAGAGTCTCGCTTCAGATGGAGAGAGCTCATAAGTTCCCACATTAGCTCTGCAAGTGATGAATAGCAACAAGTCAATCAGCTTATTGCTAAAAAAGATATAAATAAAAAGAAAAAAAAATTAAATAAGGGCTTGGACTTAACTCCAGATTAGAAAACTTGCAAGCATCCATGATCTAACTCCAGTAAAAAAACAAAAACAACAACAACAACAACACTAAATCACTTTCTAAGTTGTTACAGTGACACAATTTGTGTTGAGACTGATCTCAATGGCCATACTCACACCTGATACAATTAGTTCATACGTCTTCACGCACAAATAAGTTTCATAGTATTCATGTACATGCTCAATGGAGAAAGTTATTACTTCCTCAAAAGAACAAAGCCAAGTTAACAGGCTGGCCTGGTAGCTACAACATATACTCCAATGAACAGACGTCACCGGTCAGACTGCACTAGAACACTCCCCCCCCCCCCCCTCCCTCTTCGAGCCTGCATGTACTTGGACATGCTCTAGTACAACTGTAAATTGCTAGCAACATGTAGGCTATGTAGCATGCTTACTCTGGCTTGTGAAATATAAACTCATTTTTTATAAACTCATTATATAACAAAATAAATATGAATATTTATAATGTGGGTGCATTCGTAGCAATACTAATACAGTAGACCCTCACTAATCCAAATGGTATGGGACCAAGAGGGTGTTTGGATTAGTGAAATGTTTGGACTGGAAAACTATTATTTTTAAATAAATCTCATACTTTTTATGTATTTCATACATGGTAATTTGTATACTTTATCTATAAAAGGAACTGAATCATGAGAATATAGTTGATCAACCTTGCCCTACTTTATCCTTTTCACTGGATCACTCCAGCCCATCCTGTTTAGCTTTCGCTCATGCTCACATAGCTTGCAGCCCCTCCTTTAATTATCTGCAGTAATAGCATACTGTACCTACTCTGTATTCGAGCACTGGCTATCTGTCAGTGTGACAGCTTTTTTTCTAACTTTCATTTAAAGAAAGTGTTTTGGGAGGTCTTTTCAGTGGTGTTCTGCTAGAAGACGGGAAAGTGACAGCAGGAAAGAATAGTCAGTGAGATTTAAGGGGAAAAAAATTATTCTACTTTCAGTATAGGCATGGCATGTCCAAACTGTTCAGGTTAACGAGGTTTCAGATTAGCAAGTTTCGGATTAGCTAAGGGTCTACTGATTATGATATACCCTGTAAGTATCACAACTGTGAGGGGGAATAATGTAATGGTGTCCTCTCACTCACTGGTCCTAGTTATTTACATCAGATAGTTCCCAATAATACATAATAATAACAATCACTATCCATTGACCAGGACCACTGTGATGATACAAAGTGACTGCCTACACAAGAGAAGTATCGCTGAGTTTAAATAATTATTAGAGTCGACAGAATTGTGAACTGTCGTGATTGTGTATGTGTGTGTGTTGCCAGGGCTAAATGACAACAATAAAATAATTGTTTACCCTACTTTGAAAGTGTCAAATGGAATCACAAGTTGTAAAGTTGTGGGCACGTGTGAACTTAAAAAGAACCAGAAAGTCATCATTTTCAATTTTACAAAATTACACCCAAAAATATAAAAACAATCTTACCAAACTTATGACATAACTGAACCACTCACTCACTATAAGCCACACCCAATATGAATTTCAATTGGACTTGCTACTCCTGCAATGAAGATCCTCATCCCATGCCTGGGAACACTAAGCCACACCTACACTGAAGTACTGTGAATGAACTGATTCACAAAACCCTGTATCCAACACACAACACACCATTTTACTGCCAACCCATAAGCTCCATAAATATTTTGAGTTTACTATCAGAGCCCATGGGACTGGCTGGGAATCAAAAGTTTCATACCCAAAATCTGATAAATAAGCTGAACAAGTTCACTCCAAGGAGTGTGTGGCTTCTTTCCCAGACACAACAAACGCCAGGCCTATAACTCTTAATTGAGACTACTACTGTAATAATGACTATACTGCTCGACATTCCTTCTAATATAAAGTCAGTTACAGAAACAAACAAACAAACAAACAACATAAGAGACAAATAAGCCCAGAGGGTGTGAATATGTGTACAGTAGTGATTTTCATAATTTCTTTTCACACTAATTATTTTACTTCTTTCACTCAAAAGGAGTCGAAGGAAAACGTAAAGGTAGAAAAAAAATCCAATTTAACTCAGTTACAGCCAGGGCAACAGTGGTGTATTTAGGTGTTTATAATACACACAAGCCTTGCAGGTAGCTTGAGTTTAGCTAAGAACAAGGAAACTGGGCACCATGTGAGACAGATGCAATCCACTTTATATTATTAACTTGAAAAAAAAAATTCACTTTTATGTTAAGTACATAAGCAATAAAAAAAAATTGCTGTTCTTTTTAGTTTGTTTCAATAGAAAATAGCAGCTAGCCATCATCTGTGGAAAGAAAAAATATAATATCTGATAGCTAGTTTTACAGTTAGTAACAATTTTGTGCTAAATACAATCATTCCTCCTTACTCTAAACTCCCAATCTTAACAAAAAGTATTGTTATTACCGAAGTTTGTTTGGAAAACAACTAATTTTCAGCCTTTCTTGAAACTATTGGTTTTAGTTATAATGAAAATCACTGGGCCACACACTAAATAACAAGTGATGTACATGTATATAGTTATAAATCTTCTAGCATTCTGTGTGCATCAGTTTATTAGGTGCCAAAATTGTGATGTGACATATTATATACTTTTTAAGTAAATAGAAACAAAATTAAAAAAGATTGTGTTAGTGCTCTTTCAGAGTTAGACACACACTCTTTATAGTCTAATTACCATATCCTTACCTGTGTTTCCACTGCTCTTGAATCTAATCACTTCAGTACTCATAGTGAACCCCCAGGCTCTGCCCAGACTAATAGGGAAACCTCCCACAGAGCCTACAATGTCATGATCCATGTACTTCTCGAAAACTGGTTGGAGATTTCTTAACGGAATTGCATCAGTATTGTACAAGATGACATTATAGCCAAAGTAGTTAACGAGTCGAAGCACCACCATCTTTATAACCCCCATGTGAGAATAACTATATTCTTCTGGTTTGAGAGAAGGTTTCATTATGGCTTTTCTTTCGACCAGTATTGAGCTAATTTCATTCTGGCTAAGAAGATGGAAAACGTCTTTATCCAAGCACACTACTAACACGTTCTTCATTGGAGGCTTTAGTCTCGCCTGAGCTGCTATGAGCCAGTTCAGAAGACTCTCTGTATATCCTGAGTCTGAGAAAACAACAGTGACTTCTTTGGAGGCCTGCGATGGCATGCTCTTGAGTATCTTGTGCAGCTTGGCTACCCAAACTGTGGAGAAAATTTCTTCAGGAGCTTTTGTCAAGTTAGGATGAGGGAAGTGAAATGGTATGGGTGGCTTTGTGGGGGACATGGCAAGTCTTTGGAAATCTGGCAGGACAGCATAAGGAATATGAGGAGTTGTGTAGGCTCTTCCCTTGAACAGCACCCTCCTTGAAGTTGAACGGCTTTTTTTTAAGTTAAACATATCAGAGTCTGCTTGCAGTTGGACTCCATCTTTTCCACCTCCAGTGTCCTCCTTTCCACTTTTCTTGTTCAGATAATATTGCTGCTGTGACCTGGTCACTACTGTTTGGTGTACCAGTACCAACGCAAGCAGAAGAAGGCCTAGATATATCCACGAATAGCAAGTCCTTGTTCTGCAATGCATGCTGCCAAAACTCGCATTTTTCAAGTGAACGAATTCAAGTACTATAAACTGCACGGTTAATAATGTGCATTCTTATACTATCACGCTTCCTGCAAAATCCCATCAACTGAAAATAAGATAATTATAATGGGGTCTATATAATACAAAGACCCTTCAGCAGCTATCGGGGACCCATTATATATTCCAACACTTTATACAACGCTTCACACTGGCTATTCCTGGAAGCAGTTACGTTTGCATTTAGCTAACTAAGAATTTGAATACCCTTTACCAAAGGTGATAAACGACTATGATTCCTTCAGCCAGCCCCTCCCCCGTTGTGGCGTTGTTTACCATCGTAGCAAGAACTTGAGTGTACAAATAAATAAAACCCTCAAGTGCTGGTGGGCCCCATCAACTTCCAAAGACAGCTCAACTATGGCCGACGGATTAGGGGCCATCATTTCCTTCATTTTTGTAATCTTCTTGGCAGGGTAAGTGGATATATGTGCTTGTACCAGCGGGTTTAGTTTGCACCCAGTAAAGAACCAGATTAGAAGAAATGTTTACAGAGCTGTGTGCAATTACTGGTCTGTTATAGATATGTGGCAGGAGCACTGGGTCTCCTGGTGCTGCCAATCCTGGGATGGATACTACTGACTAAAAAATCTGGTGCTAAACGAGACTAATATTGCAAAACTGTAAGCATCTTAATATTATTATTATTTGATGATTGTGCCATATTAATAATTGAATAGTGACTGCTGCATATTATCATGCCTTAGTTCTTGATTCAAAAGTTCTGTGTTGTTTGTCTGTAATGGCTGCCAACCATTCCACTCCTGTCAGACCTCTCCCTGTAATTCTCCAGTTCCTGGTAAGAAACCAATAGTCGACATCCTGAGCCTTCACGACTTTAGCCCTGCCATCTTTCTTGGAGAGTGGATGAGCCACGTAGTGCTTGCCTCTTCTTGAACACTGACGACATATAAACCTCTCTGGAAGGACAGTGATCCTTACGTGCTGGTAGGGAGGTAGGGAGCACTGGCCCGTGATGGAGCTGGTCTTGATGCGAGAGGTGGCCCTTCTCTTGGGAGGCCACTGGACCCCGCACTGCCTGAAGGCGTAGTTAAGTCGCATTTGGTCGTCCAGAGAATCTCGCTTCAGATGGAGAGAGCTCATAAGTTCCCACATTAGCTCTGCAAGTGACAGATCATAATGAATGTATTTCATTATGCAAATCAATCATCCGCCCCCTTTCACACACTTGTCCCCAAAATTATTGAGGTTACTATATCAAAAACTTGCAATGGTGGATATAGTTCACAATGTAAACCCATAACATACTCTGTAAGACTACACCACACTGGGTACTGACAAAGAAACTGGTAATAGTCAATAAAAAAATTTCTGGACAAATCCTACATACTCGTAAAGATGTCAATTATCACTATAGGCCTAATCACCAACTCCAAACTACATCGTGAATTGCATAAGCAGAGCCCATGCTACCGGTGGGAATCAAAAGATCCACTGCCAAATGCTAATTGAAGAGCCTGCACGAACGCCTTCACAGTGTGGCTTCAACATCAGACCAAACAACAAACAACACACTGTCACATACCAGGACCTCCCATGCACATGCAATATTAAATTAAATATCACAACACACACAACTTCCCTGCTCAACTCCAGGGAAGCATAACACTATTTAACAGATTCTATTGACAGGGAGAAAATTCCTGAAGAATAAACTATTTACAGAACCGGAATAGGGTCAAAATGAAAAGGGTCTATAGCTAGAGAATGGTGGTGTAGCTTATATTATGTGGTAGAATACACAGTACACAAACAGCAAAACTGAGGCAAGCAGCTACTTGAAATAGGTAGAGAAGTACCCTATACAGCTGCACGGCTGCAGTGTGTGATACAACATTCTTGAATTCAAGATAAAAGTACTTGTTAGTGAAAAACAATCAAAGGCAAAAAAACAACAACTACGTATTTATGCTGATGTCCCAGTACACTAACTTCTGTTTCTATGCTTTATCAGCACAAATTTACTAGGGCTGCTTATTGTTCTATATATTGAATGTTTAAGCCAAACTTAAAGGTTGCTGACACCACTACAATCTTAAGCCCACTAGAGTAAATATTTAGCTCAGCTTTGACTTTATCCCACAGATACTCAAGAGCATGCCATCACAGGCCTCCAAAGATGTCACTGTTGTTTTATCAGACACATGAACTGTGAGACACATGAAGTGTGAGACACATGAATTGTGAGACACATGAGGTGTGAGACACATGAACTGTGAGACACATGAACTGTGAGACACATGAACTGTGTGTCTCACATGAACTGTGAGACACATGAACTGTGAGACACATGAAGTGTGAGACACATGAATTGTGAGACACATGAGGTGTGAGACACATGAACTGTGAGACACATGAACTGTGAGACACATGAACTGTGTGTCTCACATGAACTGTGAGACACATGAACTGTGAGACACATGAACTGTGAGACACATGAACTGTGAGACACATGAACTGTGAGACACATGAACTGTGAGACACATGAACTGTGAGACTGTGCTTTACTATTGTCCACATGACTAACGCAAGCTCATTATCACATTTAAAAAACTAAAACATATGTATGTAGTCCAATGAAATATGCATGACTAAAACAACAAAAACAATCAGTCGGTTAGGTCGTATTATGTAAAACCCAACTCTTCTTTTCCGTCAGTTATTCACAGAGTGTATACTAAATTAAAATTACGATCCTAAGAATATCATTAATTATTAAAAATTAAAAAAAACAACTCAGAAGTTAAATATCTAGTAGTCTACCTTCTTATCCTTGCCCAAGTGATGAAATGTGGCATAACATGAAATGCTCAGTGTACATAAGTAAAGTGTTACCTGTCGTCATCAGGAATAATAAATACCATGCAATTTGCCCACAAAAAAAAAATTAGTTGAAAGCTGAAAAAAATAACATTCTCACACTATATAGAAGGAGGTTGAGTGGCTCAATGTAGATGTTTACACACTCACATACCAACAATGCTAGTATTATGAATCTCTCAGATCAAAACCATAAACAGTAACGAGTATTTCTACATTTTCATATTGTCATACCCATGTTTGCACTGCTCCTGAAGCGGATTACTCCCATACACATCGTAAAGCCCCAGGCTCTTCCCAGACTGAACGGAAATCTGCCGACAGAGCCCACAATATCGTGATCTTGATACATGTCGAATAATGGCTGGAGACTTTTCAGAGGAATTGCATCAGTATCGAAAGAAACGACATTATAACCAAAATAATTGATGAGTCTGTACAATACCATTCTTATAATCCATATGTGGTAATATTTCTTGACATCCACACTTGGCTTTAGTATCGTTCTTTTCTCCACCAATATCGAATTTATCTTGTTCTGGTTAAGAAGATCGAAAACATCTTTATCCAAGCACACTACCAACACGTTCTTCATTGGAGGCTTTAGTCTCGCCTGAGCTGCTATGAGCCAGTTCAGAAGACTCTCTGTATATCCTGAGTCTGAGAAAACAACAGTGACTTCTTTGGAGGCCTGCGATGGCATGCTCTTGAGTATCTTGTGCAGTTTGGCTACCCAAACTGTGGAGAAAATTTCTTCAGGAGCTTTAGTCAAGTTAGGATGAGGGAAGTGAAATGGTATGGGTGGCTTTGTGGGGGACATGGCAAGTCTTTGGAAATCTGGCAGGACAGCATAAGGAGTATGAGGAGTTGTGTAGGCTCTTCCCTTGAACAGCACCCTCTTTGATATCGGATTTTTTTTGGAATTGCCACTGCTAGCTTGCAGCTGTAGTTTGTCTAGGTTTTTCTGACTAGCACCCTTGTTTAGTTCACTACCAGGAGTGCTTCTGGTGGAAAAATCCAGACCTTGCCGCTGCTGCGATCTCGACGATGACACCACTACTTCGCGTACCAGTACTAAGCCAAGCAGAATTAGTCCAAAAGAAATGTACCAGTAGTTTCTAGTCCTGCACTGCATATTCGCTGCATTCATACCTCCTTACTACTACAGCGAAGGAAAGACACGAAGAGCAGCTGATTTATTTGCCTTACGATAATATAAACTATTCACGACCACTCACGCAGTCTGTCGCTTTTTCGCACTTACTACTAACGGCAAATTCCGTCGTTGGTGCATCATAGCCCAACCCCCTACCCTCCTTCAAATTCCTCCCCGCTAAAAACTGCCAGTTATCGTAACACTTTAGCTTTAACTTTAGTTAGTTTTAGTATGAATAAAGGCTCCGTTTGGGACAATCCTTATGTGTCTCAACTGAAGAAAAGATGGTTTATTTTAAGCCTCGTTGCAGTAATAACCGCGGCCAAAATTTATCCCTACTTCGGATCCAAAGAAGGTCCAAGACATTAGCTAGTTCCATCCGGGTGACATCGAAGTTCACTATTGTTTGTTTTTTAGGTCCACTACATCCTGGAATCACAGTAAAATATTTTGCTGTGTCTATGATATTCTTCAACAGTGGATTATCCTTAAAAACAGAGGTACTTCACCTTTTCTTTCTATATCAGCTAGTTGACGATTCTTTACCAACTCCCACATTAAGTAAGGCTAATTATACATCTCACTTACTTGCTATAGATGTGTCCATTGCCACCTGTTTAGTAGAAACAGTAATTTTGTGCTGAGAGTGAATTTGTGTGTGTTTGTAAGTGTGATAGTGAGAGAGAAATGGCTAACAAAATGCTTACAAAGCATTTTTGTGTTCTTAGTTTTCTGCCAGCCCTGTCATTGTGTGTGAGCTAACTTATGTTTAATGGGACAGATTCATCCAGCTTACGTAAGATATGTTATGGTCACATTCTTTCTCATCACTTGACTATCATATACTTTTTTCCTTTCAGATATATTTTCCTCAACTTCTGTTTCCCGCCCCCCCCCCCCTTTTTTTTTAATTCCGTCATATTAACCACTTGAGCTATATGTTTTCTTTGCAACAAATTGAAATAAATAACATATGGTTAAGTTGAAGGTCAAATAAACAATTGGATGTTATGTAATTCCCAGAACCACCACAATCAGTGAAGTACAAAATGAAACTGGAGAACAATTATAGTACATATGTCCAAGTTGAGTGAGAACAATTATAGTTTAGCCCACTTTCAACCAAACCAACACTAAACACTAACTGGTAACAGCACATTGCAGACAGGAGTATATATATAGGAGTATATATATATATATATTATTTCTAAAAAGTTATCCTAATAAATGTGTGTTTGTGAAATGCTAGTAGACATGGTTGTATGTATAGTTATGTAGTTATGCTCTGGTTGTGCCTTTGCTCATGGCTGTGATCCTATCATAATGCTACAGGAACTAGCTCGTGCGGTGGGCCAAGTTCGGCTACATTTGTTCATCCAGTGCTTCACTCTCATCTTGATCCCCATTACCGTGACGATTCTAGTGAAAATCTTGGCCATCACTGGTCTGATTGAACAGCACTTCTTGAAGGGGTGAGTTGTGCATGCAGAGACGTAGGTCACTTGCATGTGCTGTTCACACCATGTTTGGTGTAGATTACAAGTAGATGGTAACAGGAATGTGCACAATGAATACTAATTATTATAACTGGACCTGATATTATCATGTTTGATTGCTGCCATGACAGCACTTTTTCTTGAGGGATATATACATACATACATACATACATACATATACATATGTGAGCGGGTCTGGGAAAAGGGACCTTACGGCGCAAAAATTGAAATTGAGATATAGGCTCTAGAAGTAAGTCATCGGAAATATTCTTTCTTTCTCCTATTTTTGTTTTTTGCAGAATTAGTCTTAGTGACCCTTACTCTACGTCTATGCCAAATTTCGCATGTTAAAACGACTTAAAAGACTCCAAGCATGCCGTGAAAACACAAGCTACTTTTTATTCTCTATCATTCTCGAAGTACAAAAAACGGGGAATGGGCGGAGTTTCAACTAGCAGCTAAAAAACGGCATAGCTTTGAGACTACTGCATGCACTCTACAGCTTACCTTTGGCTTAAAGTTTACCGCTACAGCGAATAGAGCAGCCAAGGATTCCAACAAGACAGGTCGTGAGACGCTCTGAAAGCTAAAAAGAACTCTACGCAAACTTCGTTAGTCGCCGAAAAAGCGGCTGTACGATTATTTAATTGCGTATGCGGAGTACGCCGTTACCGAAACGTTAATCATACCGGAAGTGGAAATTCAATTTATGTTTTCTCGATTTCTAGTTCAATTGCTTTGCTGAATAGGGCCCAGTTCAACTGCCAGCTTTTCTGCGTGTCGAAGGTTTTACCCTCCAGTATTTTAGCACTAAGTTGAGATAAATTGTATCTTTTTATTAGCATAAAAAACTCAATTTTTTTATTTGCGCCATAAGGTCCCTTTTCCTAGACCCACTCACATATATATATATATATATATGTATGTGTGTATGTTTGTTTCTTTAGGTTTTAGCTGTTGCTACATTCTAATACAGTTAGATTCTGATATCGTGAATCGACAACATTTAAATTCTTTGGCCTCTGGTGGCATCCAAGCGTTGAGGCCTCAGATT
>WLWD01003180.1_pt1:0-35000 | contig 76344 bp, 69 predicted proteins | sample 6712731 | NCBI WGS metagenome assembly WLWD01 (sample SAMN12718690, study PRJNA576275) | sponge metagenome | isolation source: marine sponge | host: Mycale hentscheli | place: New Zealand: South Island, Marlborough, Capsize Point | collected 2014-11-01 | reverse complement strand
CTCTGTCTCTTGTATTTGTGCATGTATCTAGGTAACAGTTTGTGTGTGTGTGTGTGTGTGACTTTGTGTAAATTACTGTGTGAGTATAACATTTTATATTCATTTATTATTCATTATCTTGCAGTTCTTTTATGTCAAGCCATATTTTTAAGCCTAGCATTTCTTCTCTCATCAACGTAAGTTAATTGGTAAGGAGTGGTTGGCACTATGTTCACAGTCACACACCTAGTGTGCTAGGTGTCATTCTGAGTGACGTTCATGTGTGCTCATGTCCATGTCAGATTAATACTATGACAAAAATCCATGCGGTCTATCCTATTGTTTTAGTTCTACTCATCTCTCTCAGTTTACATACTCAGTGTAGTGTGTGTGTGTGGTGTTGTGGGTGTGGTGAATGCTTGACCCTATTATTTATTTAATTGATAGTGAAGCGTTACATTCTTTTCTCTGGCTTTTCTGTTTTCTGATAATTAAATGCTTCAATGGCTCTTTATTTCTCATCTTATGGCCTAGTGAAGATGGTCTCAAAAAGCATCTCAAAGAGCATCATGTAGTCATTAGCTATGTAGATAGCCAGTGTTCATTTTGTACCGTGAGTGATAATTGACTCAAGTTTTGGAAGTTCAAGAGTTGACCAGTTTCTGATTTACAGATTTTATCAGGAACACCACGTAGGACTATGGTCTATATAGTAGTGTCTATAACTTTGAAATGAATATGTTCCTGTGTGTGTGTGTGTGTGTGTGTGTGTGTGTGTGTGTGTGTAAATAGCAATGTTAGAGTTGGTAAGTGTAATTGCTGCTCTCTCTCTCTCTGCTGTGGCTAATGTAATGTGTTGAATGCAATGAAGAACTATCGCAAGTTTATTTTCAGCTGCTATTTTTCATGCTTCAAGCATAATTTTATAATTAAGCACTAGTTGAAATCTGTATACTCCAATCCAAGTTGTTGTTTTGTTTGTTTGTGTATAATTGCTGGCTTTGTCAGCCACACCCTTCAGCTCTTGCATGAGATGAGATGTGTTGAACATGCAGTACACTGAACCTGTTCATTCTATAGCCAAACAAACGTCACAAACCCTTAGAATCTTGAAACAGAAACACATTAAATGTTTTGTGACAACTTTGAAAACCGCAATACTACTTTTACTTCACAGGCAAATCAATTTTTTAATCATGACTTATATTTCTTTGGTTTTGTAAATACCGTGAAGCTATATTGTAATCAACCTGTTCTCAGTATTGGTGACCTAAACATGACAAGAAAAGAAATCGAATAAGATCATAAAAGGCTAATTTGTTTCATTCTCTTCTCCTCTCTAATATTTCGTTATAATATGCTTACAGTACAAGAGGCAATAATTTGATGACCATTACCTAATTCTATATTTAAATGTAATATATCACCCCTCTCATTGGATTGGAGGATTAGCTCCACACTATTATAGTTTAGGTATTATGTGTGTGGTAGTATTGTGTGCCAGGGGATTAAAAACATGTACCACTGATGTTATGTATCTGAAATTGATTGCTTCATTATATTTTTGCAGGTTGAATGTATTTACAAGGTCTGATATCATTGCTATTCTGTTTTGCTCTACTCACAAATCTCTTACACTAGGTATGGCATAATTTATAGAGTGGGGACAGTTGTTTGTTTGTTTGTTTGTTGGTTAGTTATTGTTTATTATCATTCCACAGGGATTCCAATCTTGAAGATAGTTTTTGGTCAGTCCCCAGACTTGAGCTCTATGTCCCTGCCACTCCTCATCTACCATCCCACTCAGATCCTGTTGGGAAGCTTCTTGGTCTCCACCTTGCAGAACTGGGTCAATGCTGCCCCTTCCGATGACTTTTCTTCTCCTTCATCAGGCTCCCCTAGGAGTATCTCTCCTGATGTCTAAACATCAATATTCCCATCCCAATAATGTACATGCATTTTTGTTTTTATATCCTGTTTTAAATGATTGAAGACAAAACCTTGTAAGGAGATAAATTCTGTCTTTCATCGCCTTTTTTATATTGAGTTTTATTGCGCGCGAAGTCCCTCAGGTCAAGGTTCATTATTTTTCTGCGCAATCTAAGAGTTGCGGTTGTCTTCAGTCAGCTGACCGCACACACTCCTAGCCTCTAGCAAGCTATTCGACATGCAAAGAGAAACTCCATACAGCTGCTCCTTTCTCCTAGTTTATTTTCTTCTGGTGGGTAATTTTTGGTGCGAAGGAGCTCAGAAATCTTTCGAAGAACATCTATTTGAGAGCTTCATCTCGAACTACTCCAGAAGCTACAAAAATGACGTAGAAGAGAAGAGCCTGAGATTCAAAGTATTTCAGGTAATGTGAATGACCTAGGGGGACGTCATTTTGCAGCAATTAGTCATGTTTGTTGATGCAGCAAAGCTTGGCTAGGCAGAAGGCACTTAATGAAGCTGAGAGACGGTTAGGAGGGACTGCTCGATATGGAGTGAATAAGTTCTCAGACCTCACACCAGAGGAGTTTCAAAGTAGGTCACTATACACTGGCTGTGCTGTGGCAACATTTACAAACATTACTGGTTGTATTCTTTTTTTTTCTTTTCTTTTTTCTCTCGATTGTTCCAAGTATTTTTCCTTTTCTGTTGATAGAGAAGCGTTTGTCTCCACGTAGACAACTTCGTCATAATCAACAGACACCTGACATTTATTCGCGTAAAGTGGAAAGGTTAAAAGGCACAAGATTTGATTGGAGAGATAAAGGAGTGATTGGATCTATTAGAGACCAATACCGGGTAATAGAATCCCTTCACTTGAGTTTACTATTTTTAGTTGTTGTTGTTGTTGTTGTTGTTGTTGTTGTTTTGTTTTAATACCTATTGCTAATCTGATGAATGGTGCCTCCTACAGTGTGGCAGTTGCTGGTAAGTTATGCATAACTCATGAGGGGATATAAAGTGAGTATCACTCTTGTTTTGTTTCTCCTACACCCCACCCCCCTTCCTTCTCCTACACCCCACCCCCTTCCTTCTCCTACCTTCAGGGCATTTGCTGTTGCTGAGACCATTGGCAGTGCTTATGCTATAGAGACGAATGCCACGATCAAACACATTCTGAGTGCCCAGCAGGTCATTTCTTGTGACATGAACCCAAACTCAGGACTCGATGGTTGTAATGGAGGTGTGCTCAAAACTGCATTCAGTACCCTTCAAGATGTAAGAAATCTAATGTATTACTAGTTTAAAAGTCCATTAACGTGAACACCCATTCCAGTTCCCTAGCATCAGTTATACAAAGTTATATTGTGTTTTACACTGAAATTTTAAAAGCATTACAAACTGTATAGAGTACTGCTTGGTTTTTGTTGTGGTTTAATGCAATTCTCTACTCTTCCGTAATATTGTCAGCATATCTTACATGAGTGAAATATCATACGTGATTTCATAAATGAATTGAAGTGAGTAAAAGTTGTTATTGTTGGTTGTTGTTGTTTGTTTTTATTCACTTTCTCATGTTTAAGCAATTTTTAAAAACTATTAAAAATGTTTTACATCTTGTATTTGCTCTAATAGTATCATTTGTTTGTACTTAGTTAGCATTTGTTTTGGTTGATGAAGACACTTACCCTTTTGCCAGCAAGAATGGCGAGTCCTTCGCTTGTAAAGGAAATCTGTGAGTAATGAATGATTCATACTCATTAAGAAATTGTTTGATTGGATTAATATTTTGTGTCCAGGCCAGTAAAAGGAGTGCGATTAATGGATCATTATTACTATGAGAGGTTAGTGATTAGCCCTCACGGGGGATTTTAGTTTAGTTAAATGATCGTTAAAGTGCTGGAACAGGTGGAGAGGACTAGCAGGCGTGAATTGAGTTGGTGGTGGTGCAGTTGGAGGTGGTGATGAGGGACCTATGTGATAATAGTTAGGAAATGGATTGTTTTTTATTGTGTGGGAGGGGACCAGTTTTCTTTAGAATGTCACTTCTGTTGATTTGCTGAGTCACTGTGGAGGTTTGATGGGTACATTGTTAGTCGAAGTACTAGCTACTGTTGGATGGTCTCTAGCTAGTGCCAGAAAGTCGCAAAAAGCATTGGCTAACTGGTTACGGTGGTTTTATAACCCTTTACCCAATACTATACCGGTTGACCTGTACAATTAGCTAAACCAGACTGTGTCATTCTTGATTAATGGATTAGTCCAGGAGTTGCTATTACTTAGTTGGAAATGAGCAAGTGAAATGGTACAAGTTGAAATAACATTGGCCATGTTTAGCTGTTGTCGCCGAGTAGGGCTAGCTGCTTTGATTTGTGATCAATTCATGCCTCTAGCTTTATTAGTAGTAGTACATGTATAAAAGAACTCAGTGAAGCTATTACTGTACTTCCTATGTCTCTGTTCCTCTTCAAGGTAAGAGTTGGCTTTGGTTGTTTCAGCTAATGTTGTAGTTTACTTTACGACATGATGGGAAGAAAGAGAAAGTTTTAAATACTACGCACACCCACTCTAGACAGTAAGCTTCTAGTTGAAATCACATTTTCAATTAAGTGTTGTTTCAGTAATTTAAATTAATCTGACTCTCTTCTCTTCATTGTTCTAACTAATTAAAACTTCCAACCTTTTAGTAATATACTCCATAATTTGGATAAATTTTGTAACAATAATTTAGTAGTTAAATTAACTATAACTAACTTGATCAGCAAGTAGAACTAAAATTAGGAGAAAAAATTAGTAAAAAAAAAAGAAGGTATAATTAAATTGAAAAAAAAAATCGTCATAAATTAAGCAAAACTTCTATGCTAAAGCAACCCTATGTTTCAGAGCTTTGTCTGCTCGCCATCTCTGTGTTCCACCAGGATACAAAGTGTTGGGATGCCTTTGTTTATTTACGCACTGTATTGGCTTTATTAATTTATCTACACACTGTATTTATTTTCATATGCAGTTGCTAAGTAGTCTGGTGTCGCCAACCCTTTACCTCCCCTATATTGGTGGGGGGGGGGGGGGGGGGGGGGAGAAAGGAAAGGGTCTGGTCGCTCTAGTATCAACGACTTGTGCAAATGACATCACAGGTTTATTACGTCATCATTAACGCGTAGGCTAAAATCAATCGCGAGTCTAATATTTCGTTGCAAGTAAACATTTTGTTGGAATGTCTCGTTGCGACTGGTGTTTCAATAATGCAGAACAACAACAACAATAATGGTTGGTTCACACTTGGGTAGGAGTTGGTCATATACAAGTGATAAACTCTGGAAACAAGCACTCTTTCCGTACCCTGTAGGGAGAGCTACAAAAACATCTCTTTTTAAAATTCCCTTTCATCTTCTCTGGCTTTATGCATGAAACTGTAACTTCTAAACACGCTCTTCATCACTTGACCTTCCATAGCTAACAACGCAGAATAAAATGGGGCACATTGAATATGTGGTTCAGGAATGTGCTTAATTAATGATTCTGCAATCTGATTGGTGCCGGCACAAGTTGTTGATACTAGAGCTACCAGACTCTTTCCTTCCTCCCTGCCGACCAATATAGGAAGGAAAAGGGTCGGCGACACCAGACTAGTTGCTAAGCCCATTTAAGCAATAATTATGTTTGTCTTCTTAGTGTTGATGTGGAGAATATGATGAGGAACTTAACTATTGGACCCCTTACCACATCTGTAAATGCAGTACCTTGGCAGGACTACCTGGGCAAGTTGTGTGTGTGTGTGTGTACACTAATCATTTGATTTTGATGGCTTTCCTGTCTGTAGGTGGCATAATCCAGCACCATTGTAATGATGTGTATGTAGACCATGCGGTACAGGTGGTGGGCTACGATAGCACAGGTTAGTACTCAGTATGAATAATCGTAATCGTCATCATCACCCTGCCATTGAATCTTGAATTTGCAGGAGACATTCCGTATTGGATAATTCGCAATACGTGGGGGGAAGACTGGGGTGAAGACGGATATGTGCGAGTCATCCAGAGCGAAGCTAATCTCTGTGGTGGGTGTGGTCACATTAAGGCACTTCATGCTGTCAGATGATTTTTTTTTCCAGGTTTGCAAGATGAGGTTGCCGTGGTGACTCGTGCAGCTGGTGTGAACTTGTAATTCACTTAATTAGAGCACATCATGCTCAGTTTTTATTCCATCTCTCCCTTTATACATCATTTCTGCAAAAAAAATTTTTTTTAAGTTTCATGTATATATATATCACTCAGTCTGTCACATTGTACCAGTAATAATGAGACTTGTATTCGTGTCAAAATAAACAATATTCAAAGACCTCCCTCCAGCACACACATGCCATTCACCTCTTGTGATGCTATTTGGGTTATTTTGAAGATTTCTGTTCTGAATGTTCTGTTGTTGTAATGTAGTATTAAATGTATGACGTGTGTATGTAGTTACCATTGTTGACAAGTTAACATAATTGTAATGAAGTCATGAAATACAATAATACTGCGTGCAAGTAAAGGTTTGGTGGATAATAAAAATACAAAATTAAATCCTGATGGAAGACGTGCAGTTATTTGGTGGTGGAAGGAGGTCTGTTCATGATGGCTTGCTGCACCCTCTGAGCCAGCCACTCGATGCCCTCCTGCAAACCCAACCTACAGGGGAAGAAATAGCGCCAAGTAAACAAGCATATCTCGGCCAACACTTGTGGTAGTCATGGTTACCCTTGGAGGGCAGACACGCGCTGAATCTTGCAGTCTCTGTCCCCAATAGACTCTGCGGTTGTGTCAAAGGCTGCCTCCACTCTGGTAAGCGGTAGAGCATCCTGTGAGACAAAAGTGACGTGAAGAATATGAACATGTGAAGACTAGTGTTGGTACTAACTAATATTGTACTTCTTCTATAAAAAAGTTTTAAAAAATGAGATATATATAATGATTGTGTGTCAAATGACTACGATGAAGACAGTGTGTGTGTGTGTGTATTCATGAATAATTTATTAGCTGAGCTAAGTTGGCAAAGATTAGTTACATGCTGAATGGGTACAGTGTCATCATACTCAGAAGAAGGTCTATTGAAGTTTAAAGCTGCAGTGAAAAAAAGAATGGCAAAAGTCAATACAGCATTCAAAAGTGAAGGCATTAGTTTCACAAAGCATAAGTCCACACTCATAGATAGAGGGACTGAGAAGAGACCAAGGAGGAGAAGGGAATCAATGACTTGAAGAGGAAAGGAGGAGGATAAGAGAAGCTGAGATGACTCAGGAATGAAGAGAGCAGGAAAGGTAAAGTGATGCAAGTAAACCAAGGTGGTAGATGATAATAAGATGGATAAATACTGTACCTTATGCTACTGCATTCCAGAAGTTAGCACATCAAGTGCCACCGTGTGGCAGGGTACAGTACTTGCTTGCTAGTATTAATAGAGGATATCTCACTGAATTAGGCCGTTTTAAAACTCTTACAAATACGCTGCCGTGTACTTTGAAGTATGCTAGTGTCCACATGTGCAAAGAGTCTACCGCTACTCATGTGCATCACGTGTGTTTGTTTGCACTCACCGGTCTGTCTTGCTTGTTGGCTAAGATCAGAAGAGGAGCCCCCCTCAAATCAGGGTGAAGAATCACTCGCCCTGTACCAAATAAATGAAATACACTATCCCATGTAACCACTCGTTTACTTGGACTTAAGTACCCATTACAAAACGTACTAAAAATATCCGAGGACACTGCCAGATTCTCCGGGTCACTGGAGTCTACCACATAGATGACTCCATGACAGTCTGCATAGTACTAGTCACACACACACACACACACACACACACAAAGTACAATAAAAACAAGATCTGAAACAATTTGCCATCACACAACTTTTACTTTTATCATTCTACATGTAATTCCCCAGGCAAGAACAAGACTGCCACACTAATCAGCATAGCAGAGGAACATAATTAGTAAGGTCTGTTTAGCCTCATCAAATAGCACACCTAAAAATTCTTCAAATAGTCACTAAATACTCGGATTATTAGTAAAAATGTTTTCAGCCCACTGCTAATGGCCCGGAAAGTGCACAATATTAGCAAGCATTATGTAATCATTCAAGTATCACTGCCCAAATACCTTATCCCAGAGACTCTGCAGATCTTCTTGACCTCCCAAATCCCAAAACAGCAGTCTAATGGAGGAGACATCCACCCTGGCCACTAAAAATGTTCAGTGATTAATTATTGTTGTAACAAGTCAGGGGTGGCGTTATCTAGCTCTCACCATTAAGTCCTACCGTAGGTGTCACCTTGTCCAGTGGCATTCCATCATAGTTAGTAATAAACATACTCTTTGTTTTCTCCAGAAATGTCTTGAGAAGAGAAGAGAGGTACATTGCCAACGGATAAGCTCGCTACCTGAGAGTTATTAAACTTACAGTCTTTCCAGCGTTGTTCAGCCCCAATATAACAACACAGTACTCGTCTTTTCTGAAGAAGTATTTCCACAGACCTCTTAACAAAGTGAACATCTTTTCTGTAGCCAAAACCACCAATAATGAGAGTGTATAAGGTAAAGAATGGTTAAAAAAAAAAAAAAAAGGATCAATGAATAGGTACAGAATCGTTAAATCTATAACGGCTATCTTGAGATTTTAATATTAACGATCACTACCTCTAAATTGAGCGCCAAGATGTCTTCGTTACCTTCTTGCAAGTATGGAGCAGCTTGCTATCGTAAGAACCCCGAGCATCTGAAATCATATTCTCACCCTAATGAAGAGCATAGTGTGAGTTTTTACAGTTCACTGAGCATCCTTCATGATCAGAACCACAATGTTCACCAGATTCAGGCCCTCCCCCTAAGAAGAAACAAAAAATAAACGATGATACCTCCGAAAAGGACAACTCCCCGCTGCAGCAAGTGAATCAGGATGAAAAATTACCAACCAGACGTTTAAATAAGTGAGCTATATTGATTTTCTTTTAATTTGAGAGTGTGCACCAGAGCTATACGTTCCAGTGAGACATTGTAATTTAACAGTGTGCAAAACTAAAGCTATGTAGTTAAGTGGCTTTATTAGAAAGCTTTTAATTGATACTAAAGAATGTTTCGTTTTATAGAAAGGCAGCTCCAGACAAAGCAAGCAGCAAGGCCGATGTTGTTTCTCAATTTCTTGTGGACATGCCAGAGGAATTTTATCTGTTTTGGGATTTCTGCAAAACTCTGGATTCAGACAGTCCCTCAAGTGAGCTTGTGTGTGTGTGTGTGTGTGTGTGTGTGTGTGTGTGTGTGTGTGTGTGTGTTTGTAAAGTGTGTGTTTGTTTGTAAAATGTGTGCCATAAGTTCATGTTTGTTAAATTGATGACCCTTTTCCCATTGTAATGATTGTGCCCATATAGCTGCATTGAGGGCCACATTGAACTTGGATTTGACCGGACCTTACGATGTTCTGTCGGGTGCATTAAAGGGCGTGGAATCAGAGGGGTGTGTCCTACATGGTCGCCACTACTATGATCCTCCGGAGATGGTGACGGTGCTGACTGAGTACAATGCTGGAGGCCATTACAAGGCTGGCTTCCACATAGGCTACTTTAAGTAAGCACAGGAGTTGGTAGCTTTACAAGTTATTCTGTCACATTTATCACTGTACCAAAATAATTAGCCCTGTGCCACACCAGTGCCATTTACATTGCATGGCTGCCACACAACTTTGTGCCAAAGCTATTGAAATGCGGCTATCACAAGCAATAGTTGTTTCTACATTGATGGTATGTTTAGTAAGTGATTGGATGGGAGGGGGAAAAAAGTAGGTTATCCGTTGAGTTAAAGTAGGTTATCCGTTGAGTTGAAGTAGGTATGAGGGTTAGTGATACGTTTGAATAAAATGCATGTGAAGGGAGAACAATCATTACCTTGTGTGTGTGTGTGTGTGTGTGTGTGTGTGTGTGTGTGTGTGTGGTAAGGGATGACCCCAAGTCAGACCAGTATTGGCTTGTCTCCAATGATTCCTCCAAAGGATATGCATTTGTCATTGAAGCCAGCAATATCTTCACAGCAGTCAGGTCAGAGTCTTACTCTCACAAGCTCTTTGCCTCCTTGACTTCAACTTGTTCATTCTAATCACAGGCTGAAAGTCCTGGACAAGTTAAAAAGCCAAGATAAAGCTGACCATTCAGCGTTGGAGAAGTTGGCTGACAGGCTGGAGAGTTTCTTGTCCCGCCACAAAAGCATACCCTGTGTGGACGCGAAAGATTTACGGAAGAAGAGAGCGAGTGATGCAGTAGGCCAGACGCTGAACGGGATGGGTATTGTTGTCCCCTATGACAAGAAGACTGAGCTGGGATACAGGCCAGTGCCTTTTACAAAGAGTAAGTCTGTCTATGCAGGAAGGAAGTAACCACTCCTGTAGTATTATGTATTTGTGGTATAGGAAATGTGTGTGTGTGTGTGTGTGTGTGTGTGTGTGTGTGTGTGTGTGTGTGGAGGGGATTCTTTAGGTAGAAGGTCTATCAGTATTAAGAGATTTGGAGGACTGTAGGTTTGAGAGCGGCTTCCTAAGTGTGAAGTCCAGCTAGTGTGAATAATACATACATTGCAGTTACAGTGCAAATGATAAAAACAAGCTGGTTAATCCATGGTTACCCCTGCTATTACTCATGCAAGCAGCCCAAACATACTGCTGAATCTTTTTACTGAAATAGTTTACTAAATAGAACTCCATAGTGACTGAGTGAACAGCATTCTAACCTTAACTCAGTCATGCCGCAGTCATTCCAAAATAATCTCATAAACCACTGAGAGGATGTGCCATTAGAAGCTTGAACTAAATTGATAGGAGGAAGTGGCAATTAGAGGTTATTAACCCTCAGCGCGCATGCGCCCAGAGGGTTACAGTAGTCCTAGTGTCATTCAATCATTCTGTCACTCTGTCTGTCAACACGCACTTCTGGAAGGTAGGAACCAGCCAGGCTCTGAAAGCGGCATCAAACAGCAGTATTTCACGAAGTAAGTTCCTTTAATATGCCAGAATTTTGATTTTGGACTTCATTTTCCAGAAAAAAGCGAGTCTTTCCAGAGCCGTGCGATCGTAGGCTTACAGCGGGAACCGCCCCTTAAAAAACGTGCTTGTCACGTGAGCCAGCAAATAGCTAGCCTAGAAGTCTCTGGTTCGAACCCAAGTAGATGCTTTTTTTTTTTCATTTTTTTTTTCATCCTGTTTTTCTTTCTTTTTTTTTCTTCTTCTTGCCTTATTTTCCTCTTCCTACTGTTTTTATTGCTTTCCTACCTTTTCCTTTCATTTCCTTTTTCTTTTGTCCCTCTTCATTGTCTTTTTTCTCTTTCCTGCCTCTCTTTATGCCACTTCTCTTTCTTTTTTTTTTGTTTCTACACTTTTCCTTTTCTTTATCATACCAGCTAACTAGCGCTGAGGGTTTGCACTTCAGTGCTCTAGTTGTTAATGTTATTATCTGTATTGTTACTGTTGTATCAAGTTTGTTGTTTGTTTTGTTGAAACAAATCCTGAGCTACATTTGAAGTTTTTCATAATAATATTTGCTTTTTGTATCCTTTCCAAGTGAAGGTTTCCGAGTGAAGTTAACAGTCTGCACAGGAAAGAACTTACTAGCATCAAACTACACTCTAGAATTACTGCATATCAGACACTCCTCAGATTAATTATTATAGGAATGAATTGACCCGTGATAACACGTTGTTTGTTTGTTTGTTTGTATGTGGGAGAGATAATGAGGGGGCTATTTTTGCGTAATATACTCTACGATTGCCACTTCTCTATGCTGAGGAAGCAGCTGGTTTCCTTGCATTAGGTTCATGAGTCATTGCTTTGATCGGAGTAGCAGTCTGTTTGAAACCGGACCAAGTTGACCCATTGCTACACTTGCATGTGAATAGCCTGGTGGGCTTGGCTTGCCCGAGTCCTCTTGCATATTGTAGCCATGGAGCTTGGAGAAGTCAGCATAACATTTGACATTCGACAAGTCTTGTGTGCAATTGATCTGAGCACTTCAGCCTGTAAGAGTAGGCCTGAGATTGGTATTGTTCTGAGGGACATTGTCTTCTCAGTTTATTGGGACTTCTTAGGACTGCCTTTAACAGTCTTTCCAGCAGCATCTGTTGATGTGTGTTGAGGTACAAGTTCGTATTGTCTTCTTAGAGTACAACCAGTCTGGATTAGGGACAGGTATAGGCCATCCCCAGGGTAGGAGGCCTTCATCTGGCACAATGGCAGGGACTGTATAAGCTATGTTTATTTACTAGCGATGTCCTGGTTACAATGGGACCCATTTGGGTGTGTCTACATGTGTGGGTGTATGTTCACTTTAGTTTGTGAGTCCATGAGAGAGTGGGTGGTAGGCAGTATAATGCATTACTGAAATGTGTTACTTGCAAGTATTTTTGGGTAAATTTGGAGTTGAAATTTATTGAAGAAGTTGTTATTGTTTTGGTGTGGTTATTGTCCTTGATTGCAGTTGTTCAATAAACGTTTGCCCTTCAAAAAGTGTAGGCTTGCCATTGGTAACTAAATATATGGAATATGTGAAAGAGATCTGAATGCCTTTGCACAGCATTTATTTTTCTTTTAATGAAAGATGGCATCTGTTTCTCGTGTTTCTAATGGCTCTACTCTTGTGTAACGACTCATTATTTTCTCAACGATCAGACCTATGCCCATAATCTTTTTTATTTCTCTTTTATTTCTTTCCTTGCTTCCCTGTTGGCTGTTGTTAGGAGAACTGAAGAAGATGTTACACAAGATCTCCAGCCAAGAAGGCAACGAGTCTGCCCAGGATAAGCTGTTTGAGCCCATCCACGAGGTAGTCACATTTGTGCAGTTTGCCAACGACGAGTGCGATTATGGGATGGGACTTGAACTGGGCGTGGACTTGTTCAGTCACGGAGACCCTTACCTGCACTTGATTATCCGTCATCTCATGCCTGTTGCATATGATCTGCTGCAAAGGGAAGAGTTCGGCAAGATATGCAGACTACATCTGGATAATAGAAGCAAGGACCCTATCGATGCCTCCAGGCAAGAGTAGAGGCTATTTTAATTTTTCACTTATTGTTCTAATTAAACACCAAATTCTTCTCACGGACAAAACGGAGGGGGAAAAACAACAACCAGATCCAAGCATGCATTTTTTCCTTATTTTTATCTTAAATTCCAAATTGATTTTAATTAATACGTTTTATTTTTGTGATTTATACAAAAATTACAACGAAAAAAAAATTGAATAATGAATAAAAAGGAACATATTGAGGATTCTTGACTTGAACCTGTGTTCATTGTTTGCATGAGAAAGCGTGCGATTAGAGTTCTGTGATCCTGACCAGATCAGTCCATAGTCTCGATTGTAATGGACGGAGGAAGTGTGTATGTGTTGACCACTGGTTCCGGCTGAGGCGAGACTCGTGGAGTCAACCTTGGAGTGACGATGGGGGAAACACGGGGAGAAGACTTTGGGGAGCACTTTGGAGAGCCTTTTGGAGATCGGCGCTTTGCCACTGGACTTTTACCGGTTAGTTTGGATGCAATGTTGTAGTACAGGGCAGAGAGTCTGTTGGGAGGGGCCAGGTTGTTCATCTGCTCCGTCTCCGAGATGAAGGGATTGGTGTTCATGTCCAAGTATCCAGCCAGAGTTTCCGTGAACCCAGAGATACTCTGGACTATCTCGCTGAATGAAGGTCTAGAATCAGCATGGGCCGACCAGCACTTCATCATCATAGAATACCTGGGGGAGGGGGAGGGGCATGATGATGTGTTTTTTACTGCAGTGGCCATGTGCAGGACTTGTGACTTACATTTGCTGAGAGCAGGCAGCATTGTTCGGCTTCTCTAGCCTTTGATGGGAGTCAAGCATGTGCACTAAGCTGAGTGGATCAACACCTGGGTAAGGGGTCTTCCCACCACTGAATATTTCCCAGCAAGTTATTCCAAAGGACCACTATAGTATAATAGTAATGATGATGATTATGATAATGGTTATGATGATGATTAGACGGGATTACTTACAACATCTGTCTTCTCAGTGAACACTCCGTCACTCAGACTCTCTGGCGCCATCCATTTCACCGGTAGTTTGATGCACCCTTCACTGGCTCCTTGTCTGAAGTAATTCTTCACATACACATCCTCTGAGAGACCAAAATCAGCAATCTTGATGACAAAATGGACGTCAATCCTGTGAGAGAGAGAGAAACACACAAATGATGTGACTAAATGTACTGAGCTTAGAAAATGTTGGGCAGTGACTAGAAGGAGGAAAAGCTGCTGGTGAAATAGGAAGAATTGGGTAAAGGAAGAAGAAGGATTGTAGCCTCACATGCAATTTCTGGCAGCTAAGTCTCTGTGTATGAACTTCTCTTCTGCCAAGTATTCCATTCCATTGGCAATCTGGAAGCACATGATCATTAGCCTCTTCTCCACATCCAGTCTCTAAAAACATAAGAAGAGACAATCAGAACATGGCCGACTGAAGGTCTCTAGAATCCTACTTCTATGTTTACTACTCCAGTGACTGTGTGGTCATAAGAAATGTGTGCAGATAACAATTGCAGTTCCTGTGTGAGTTGCTAACAATGTCTTTACCCTCACAAAAGGTAAGCTCGGAGTCTAGAGGATGGGAAATCACTAAGCTATGATTTTATCAAATTTTCTCGCTGCTAGAGTAGCTACTGCTCCATGTACACTTGCTCACCAGCTTGTGTTGGTTCACGCACACACGCACACACATATATACACACACACACACACACACATTGATAAAATAACTTACTGGGATTGGAACCGCCCAGTAGCAAAACAGGTGCTGTAACAATATGCGTGTATCTGTTGTTGTTTTTTTCAGCTTCCTCAATTTTTTTCTGCTGAGTTTAAAATGATAGCTAGTGGCACAGAGACTGTAATATCCGCACTACGCACCATTAGGACCTGAATCAGGAGGTTGGAGTCAGTAATTAGTCTTTTGCTAATCTTCTAGAAGTATATCCAATAGAAAGCTCATGAAATTTGCTTATTGTACATTACAAAAAAGATTCAATTGTTATTATTGTATCAGTAACAGTTGGCTATCCAAACACTACACACTTTGTCCATTGACATGGTTCACAGCCAGCGTATAGTTGTTTATTTAAGACTAGTTGGCTTCAAACCTGCACCTTAAGTTTCTTTTCTAGCCAGCTAAAGGGATTATAACCATTTTGGTCGAATGACTACAAAAGGGTAGCAATTCTTTCAAGCACAACTTTTTTTTTTTTTACATTAGAGTATATCCAGTGACCTAGAAGTAGTTATTCCCTGAGTTAGCTCACCTTATGCAGCTCTGGGTAGGTAGGTAGGTAACCAGCTTTGCGAACCGCCAACGAATGTAACAAATGTTACACGCCTTAGATTAGCATTTTGTACAGTTTCTATGGGCGCACGTGATCCGTTTCCAATCCCAGTAGAATTATTTTATCAACGCACACACACACACAAAAAAAAAGTCAAACAATTGTTTTCAATCGTACGTGGTTTTTTGTTGTTTTTTTGTTTTCTTTTGTCCATAAACATTTCATTCGCTATAACAGATTATTTTGTAGTCTAGCCAACGTGATGTGTAGTAACATCTTCCAGTCATGCTGGAAGTATATAAAAACAACTATCATGCTAGCAACAACATGATTGGGTATATTAAAACACTATAAGTCAATTAGTTACTTGCTACAACGTTCACTCAGTTATAAAAACAACTCAATGTAGCTACTTCTGTCATGATTTTAAAAGTGTTAATTATATACCATATTATGCCTCATCAAATCCTATTTTAATGTAATCATTAGTTAGAGCTAGCTTACCACGTCGTCGTCAATGTCCATGGGAAGTAAAATGTTGGCTCTCTCCTTCTTCAGATAACTCAACAGACTGCCATTGGCCATGAACGGTAACACCACATATGGGGCGGGGCCAGCATCGAGACACACCCCTACTAGGCTCAGCACATTCTGATGATCAAAATGTTTCATTTTCATGCTCTCCTCCAGAATTTGGTTGGCATTTTCAACATTAAACGATCCTAGCAGGAAATAAGTATATAATTGCATTTTGCATAATTAGACACTTTTTTTAATTACCTTTCAAGGTCTTGACGGCCACTGTGTATTCAGTGTCATTGTATCCTTCCACTTCACTCGGCTGAGAGTAATTAGCTTTGTAGACAACACCAAACTCTCCTATATATGATAAAAAAAATTTTTTTAATTTGTATCCGTATTATTAATGGAGGGATAGTTTGTATTATTATTATTATTGTTGTTGTTGTTGTTGTTGTTATTATACTCTTGCCATCATTATTACCATCATCACGTGCTTTTTTTTGTTTTTGTTTTTTTTGTTGTTGTTGTTGCCTTCTAGTCCTTGTATTAATATTATTCACAAACCTTGTCCTATGCAGTCTAGCAGTTTGAGTCTGGAGTAAGGGATGATCATGCTGCCAGAGAGGTCTCGTATTAAACTGGAGTTCAGTCTGTTCCTGTCATTCTTATCTCCAAGCATGGGACTCATCAGAGGAGCACCGAAATCCAGCTCATCACTGAATCCAAAAACTGCAAAGAGTTGTGATGGAGGTGTGAAACTGAGTGTTACAGGTGACATTGAGGAGAGAGTGTTTGGTGGACACAACTTACAGCTGCTGTAGGCATTGGGTTCAGCTGCATTGGAGTCAAAGCGCAACAGGTTTCTGTTATTTCCCAACTCCAAAGAGGACATAGGATTGATGCTAGAGTGCAAGGATGAGAACATTTTATAAATTGCCTTTTAAGAATATAACAATAACAGGAAAAAACAAAAACAAAAACAAAGCCAGCAACAACAAAATACCCTACCACTTATCACTACAATTCTAAAGAAGGAAGGGGGGGTGATATTTATACTTTTATGATGTCCCAAAGTTGGTATCTGTTCTGTGTTCATTAAGAAATACACCAGCAATTAAAATTCATAATAGACTATTTTGTTTGTCTAATGTTTGTTACATCTGCATATCTACCATTTTTCTCACCTTTGCACTTCTCTTTGAATGTCTCTGACTATGTGCTTCCTCTTCATATTCGTTTTGTGCAAGCACAATATTATGACGACCAGGACAATGAGGATTAGCACGATGGCCGCTATGATGCCCACAGCCAAGGGCACAACCAGCCCTCCAATGGAATCGGAATCACTGGGTTGCTGAAAAGTGACAGGTGGTGGAGCAGTAGCCGGATCTAACTCTGGAGAGGAAAAAAAAAAGCAACAGGATTAAAAATAACTGAAGCAGGTGATGACATGGAATGAAGCCTCTAAGCTGAGGCCACTACTACAGACAGCAGCTAATCTCCAAGGCAAGGCACTCCAAAGCTTGTTCAATGTGGCTTAGGAGCCACCCACAAAAACAGCTGATAAGTGGTGGTCATCTCAACTAGCTCTTATTGGTGTCTGCAAGAACAACTGGATGCTTGTTGTCCTGGTGGTAATCACTAGGACTGCAGAACCCAGGCTACTCCAATATTTTATCAAGTGGCCAGTATTCCCCAGATATGGTTTATATAGCCAATAAAAAGGCTGCCTGCAGAATTATGTTTACCTACGCTGAGGTTAAGGGTTTGAATCTTTAATTTTTTTTTGACTAGGCCACCTGGTGTCGAGGTATTCGAGTTGTATTTCAAAGCCAAATTCACTTGGATTGATAAAATAATTTTAAAAAATAATTTGAGGCAGCAATGTGACAGATCTAGTGCTTGCTCACCCAGCAATGATCCCACTAGCATGTTAAACTTTGACAAGTCCGACATCTTGAATATTATGACAATCACAATTACATCGACATTTTCTTACCAGTTACATTAATGCCCAGGCCACTGCAGCATGGAGAGATGCCTTGGAACTTTGCTGTGTTGTTATCGCACGATATCTTGCCGCCCAGCACTGCGCTGTTCTCGGTGAAGACCTCTAAAGCCCTCCATGTATGCGGACATCTTTCCTTGACGTACTTGCACTCCCGGCTGCATAAAGATATCGGAAGGTGGACACCTCCTTCGACGGATCCGCAGGATGGGAAGTAGTACTGGCAAAGAATCCTTGGTATGTATTCGCTGCATTCGTCATCGGTTACAGTTAGAAGTCCTTCAATCTGATCCAGTTCTTTAGCCAGGATGGTCTGATTAGCTGGTCTGTTTATGAAGTTGTATACGTAGCTGCTGGCTGGAGACAGAATGTTGCTGCAGAGTCTGGAGCTCCCATAGAATGGTTCACATTTTCCAAAGCTAGAAATAAAAATAAGAAAGGAGAGTGAAAGAGATAAAGTAAATTGGAAACAGCAAGCATGTTGTCATGAGCCAATGTTTGTACAAGGAGCCTTTTTAATAACCTACTGTAATATAATATGCTTACCCAGCCAAAAATATCTCATTTTTTGAAGGCTGGATGGTAGAGTTGAATGTTTCATTGCTGCACTTTCTTGGATAGTTTATAGTTTCTGCAAAGATATTTGATTATGCATCAATATAATATATCCAGGACACATGAAGACCCCTTACCTGGTGTAACACCACATAGTAGGCCGGCAGCGTTAGTAAGATAACAAGTCTCAATTCTGTGAGTGGCACATTCCAGCAACTCTGACTCTGTTCCATCGCAATCAGTGGCTCTCACAAAATACTCTAAAGTGTTTGAGAGTCCAAACTTTGCCCCAGTAACAGCCACGCCCCCTGATAAGATTAAAAAGATAAATTATAATGTTTTTTTTGTTTTTGTTTTTTGAAAAACCAACCGTCATATCCAAGTTGTCTGCAGGCTACTACAGCATCTTCATTATCCCAGTTCATGTCGCAGATGGAGCCCCAGTTGTTATTGCCACAGATTTCTAAGTGACCAATCTGAGGTGACAGAGAATTGTTTGACAGACGAAGATTACCGTGTTCGCAGATTTTAGGTCCTGTAATAATCACCCACATTATTATAAAGAGGTAATTTTTTACTATGTATATAAACTAGTGATGTGCTCTAATAGCACAAATAGCGAAGCGAACGATGCATGTTCCCTGTAATTGCAGCTATTCCATGCATGCTTGGTGTGGCTACAAAATACTGTCAGATTCTTTACTTTGCTACCTGTTTCTGTTTCATTTTAGCTCTCCTCCTCCTTGCCCTGTCTTTTTCATTTCTTATCGCTCTCCTTACTAATTTTTCTTCAGGAGTTTCGAACGCCCTCAAAGCTCTTGACCGAGCGTTTCTAACGTTTTGTCTACTGGGCATCGCTACTTCGTACGGCGGGTAAACAAAACAAAATGTTGCTAAGAAGGTTACCCGGCCTGCGCAAGCGCGTATGAGAAAGGGTACACACATACACCCACGCAAGAACAAAAACAATTTCTAGACCTAAATAGATATATATATCGCGAACTCATTAGAGAGTCAGCTCCGCTCGCTTCGCTGAATAATATTAGGATATAAAAAAAACAACTGAAGAAGCCTCCACGAAGCAGAAATGTCTTGGTTAAAAAAAATTTTAACATCAAAAAAAAAAAAAAAAATACTAACGAAACATTGTCATTATTTGTAACTCCTATATTTAATCACCCGCATTAATATTAACAATGTTGCTAAAAGTATCATGAATTGAACTGTGATGTCAGGTTTTCTGGATTTATTTCTCACTAGTGACAGTACCTGGCAATGGACACCGAACTCCAACTCCTGTAAAGAAGCAGAAACTACCGAAAAATAATTTGACTGGTGATTCCTGGCACTGAGAGAGCATGACTTCAGAGCCACTGCAGTTGAATCCACGGTTGATTGATAACTCTGTAGGTTCACCTCTTGTGTAACCATGGGTGATAGAAGTATCAGTTGTAATGAGTTCTGCTGTTTTATCTGCTCAAATAAAAAATGTAAATAAAAAGCACAAAATGATTATTAAATTTTTTTTTTTACTTTTGGAAGGTTCATATCCCAGTTGCCTGCAGGCCACTTCAGCAGCTAGTGTATCGAAGCCTTGATTACAGAGGATTCTCCAGATTCCACCCTCGCAGTATTCCACCCTTCCCTCATTAGCCTTGCGACCATCAGCTAATCTCACTGCAGTGTCGTTAGGGCATCCTATAACATAATTGACATGCTTTTGAAATAAACAAAACTGAAGTGTTATTCCAGCACCCTATAAATGCAATTAATACACTTTTGAATAAAAAAAATTAAAAAATTTTCTTCAAATTCATGGTAGACTTACTACATCTAATCCCGACATCGTTTGTGTGTGAGCATTGGCTGATGGTGGAAGCAGAAGGACACATAGAAAGTGATGTTTCGTCACCAACACACTGCACTCCGCTCAGTACCACTGGACGTCCAAAGGATCCAGCACTTGGAACGGTATCATCTATTGCCATTCTGGACATATCTGGACCTACATGCAGCATGTATACAGGTACTGAAATTCCTCTAACATTTAACTACTGGGTAAATACCAAACGGTATGAGTCCAAGTTGGCTGCACACTATAGAGGCATCTGCAACATCCCATTGGTCATTGCACACCGTTCCCCATTGTCCTCCAGTGCAATACTCAACACGTCCCTCGTCTGCAGACGGCCCACCAACTAGACGCACTTCACCTTCTCTGCAGACACCTGCAAAGCACTTATCATTGAAATCAGTGATTTTGTAGTTTATTTGTCTTACTTGATGTATCTGCAGCACATATTAGTCCAACATCCATGGAATGGTCGCAGGAAGAAGTTATAATAGTTTCATTACAATCCATCAGTCTTTCCTCATCCCCTGAGCAAGTGAAACTCTTAGCATATATTGACTGATCCTCACTGTCATTGCTTGAGAAGTAGACCGTCCTCGCTAAACGAACATTGTTAATGCCAGCTTAATAAAATAACTAGCTAAATATAACTCCTAACTTACCTTGCATCGTGGAATTCGGTTCCAGTTCGGCGCAGGCTATCTCCGCAGCAGCAGTGTCCCAGTCGCTACTGCAGACTGTTTCCCATTGATTGCTGTTGCAGTACTCCAACCTTCCCTCGCCGGGATGTCTACCACCCACAAGCCTGATCTCTCCGTTTTCACAACTCGTATTTGCGCCGGAGAAGCGCAGCAGGCAAAACAGCAGAAGAACGCACAGTGTCCTCATTCTGCGCTACGCGAGATGCTCAGGATCACTGCAAGTTGCAAACTGACCGAGGCTGTGCTGCTTCCAGTTTTTTAAAGGTAGTTACGGCAGGATGTGGAAGAGGTGTGTGTAACAGTGACCATAGTAGCTATCATTAAATGTTACCTGCCAAATTCGGATCAATTCAAACTATATACAATTGAATGATTTCATTTATTAGCACTAACACTCCGCTTTCTAGGTCAGCCATTTAATCATGAATATATTGTATAATTAAGTATGAATATTAACTGGAGGTTAGCTACTGTTGATGCTGTTAATTTATTTGTTTGTTCTTTTTAAATTATAGAATAGAAACCTTTAAATCGATTGTCATAAGTTATTATTTTTAACCAGGATAGGTTATCCAGGAGAGATATCGAATGCTAATAATACTTTTTCCCAATGGTTAAAATTGAAGAGTTAGTATTTAGTCACATACATAGCTACATTTAACAAATCTGTGTATTATTTGGCTTCTTTGAAGCTAACCCTCTAGGGTCGTGTGGAAAAACACTGTCAAAATGTGCACTTAAATATATAGTTACAATAATACAAGTGTTTAGCTATGTGTTTTCTTTTTTAGTAAACTTTCACTTAGATTTAGAATTATCGTTACATCCTGCAATTGATATCACTGAAACTATATTATACTTAATTGTTGTTGTTTTTGCTGTTGTTGTTTTTGGTTTTTTATTTTTCATATAAGCTTGGAGTTCATTGATGCATCATTTTATTTGAAATTAAAAATAAAATTAAAATGTGTGATAAAAGTAAGTATATTTGGTATGAAATCAATTTAAATTACTTCATTTTATGTGCAGTTGTAAAAAAAAGGCATGAAAAATAAAATAATTGTGAGTTTTAATTTAGCTGGCATGACTCGTATGTTGGTACCATGTACTTGATGTTAATAAATGCATCAGGTCCTCCTTTTAATTCAAACAATTCCAAAGTCTCCTGGATTAAATCTCCAATGTTCTCTCGCTTCTGTTGGCTGTAGTCAATACTGTCTCCACAATTCACTGTAATAATATTAAAAAACAAAGTAAATCACCTCAAATTTTACAAGTTATGAGAATATTATATGTATATATTTTGACTATTAAAGGGCATACTTTATTTTAGCTTAGTTGTAACCTTATCTTGAAAATTGTACAATACTACATGTATTAAATTTTTACTTTAATGATTCAAAAAATTATACTTCCTCTTTGTATGAAAATTTCATTAGCTGGAGTCATTACTTTTAGGTATGTTGGGAGCATTCTCAGAGTTATTACCTACAGTAATGCCTCAGAAAACACCATCTAAATATATGCCTTGAAAGACAGTGGTATTAATTTGAGAATATTAGAGCTTGACACTGATTCTGATTCACACAAAGGACAAAAAATTTTTTGCTTGTACATGACTCTGTTAAGTCAGAGTAAGTGTAGGAAATTACAGGAGCTAAAATGAACTTTTCTTAGTCAAAAGGTCAAAGGAAAAGTAAAGATAAAATGTGATTTCTAACTGAACCATCTATAGTGTCTGCTAAAAATCATACAAAAAATAATTTGGGTGGTTTAAAGAAGTTATTTTCGCAACAGTTCACATTACTTATGGTTACTTGATTGCAATAAATGAGCATTTGATGATGAAAAATTAGAACCCTTGTTGTTAAAAGTACTGATTTTTTTCCCTCAGTCAATTGATGGCCAGAATATAAAGAGAAAAGAAAAGCAAAGTGCATATTTATAAATTCAGTAGAACTCACTCATCTATTTCTATGAATGACCATGTATATACATATTATATATATATTTTTAAAAAACAACATTTTGCATGCATTATACTGATGCTGAGAAAATAATTAGCTCAACTCTTCACCCGATTCACTTACAGTTTTTGCACTTGTAGATATTAAGAATTGGTAATATTTGCCTGTAGTAAGGTACCAAAGCCTCACCAACCATATCTGCTTCCACAAGATGCTGAAGAACTTTTAGAGTCACACAAATAATCTTGGAATTCCTGGTATTTAGAGCATCTAATAAAAATAATAAAAAAATCAAGTAACTGTTGAAGAATGTAATAGTGCAAATTTAATTTTACACTAACTTGAATTTCTGAGCCTCAAGGAAATGGGCATGATACTTAACTATCGTCCAAGTTGTGGGGCCCCCCAAGACGCCCTGAAGTAGAAGATTTCTATGCCTAATAAGGCCGGGACAGAGACTTATGTGTTTGTGTGTGACTGTGTTGTTTGTGTATGACTGTGTTGTTTGTGTTGATTGTACTTCATAGACCTAGAGTAGCGTGTGCAAGTGTTCACGTGCAAATCTGTGTGCGAAAGTGGCGTGTGCATCAGTTCTGTATTTAAGGAAGTGTATCAGTTTTGGCGGTTCGGTTCTGTTTTTAATCTTCACTATTCTGTGCTGTGCTACTGTTTGACAAGATAAGATTTAAAAACCTTAACCCTGTCCACGGGAGCTAGCTACGGTTGTGAGGACACGGGATCCTTGCTACCAGTGTGGGGGTTACTCGGGGGTTAAGCCAAGACCTCTCCGATAATAATTTGAAGTACTGCCACCAGGATCCCGTGTCCTCACAACCGTAGCTAGCTCCCGTGGACAGGGTTAAAGCACAGCACAGAATAGTGAAGATGAAAAACAGAACCAAACCGCCAAAACTGATACACTTCCTTAAATACAGAACTGATGCACACGCCACTTTTGCACACAGATTTGCACGTGAACACTTGCACACGCTACTCTAGGTCTATGAAGAACAATCAACACAAACAACACAGTCACACACAAACACATACGTCTCTGTCCCGGCCTTATTAGGCATAGAAATCTTCTACTTCAGGGGCGTCTCGGGCCCCACACAATTATAGCCGATTTAGAGTTAACATATTTATTATGCATGGCAGTACTTCTCTTTATTAATAACTTAAGTGGTGAATTCAATGGTGAAATAATAGCGAGGGAGTTAGCCTGGCAAATCACAAATTTATGTGATACATAGCCATCTGTATATTTGTAATGATAACTTCACCTTACCAGTTTTAAGCTTATCAACCGACTTAGCATGACGAAGTAAAGACTTCCCAAGTTGATTCTTTTACTTTCTCAAGTAATTCTGGCACCAGTAAATGAACAATGAATGACAGAGAGACGTAGAGTGAAAGTTAAGAATGATAAATTGCTGAAGTCTATATTTATACTGCAGAGTTAGCTAAAGGAACTGCTTAAAAAAGTTTATAAAATGATAACACATTAGCTATTATATGTAAATAAGGGATGAGTCAAACCTACAATAATTGGTGAGCGAGCGAAGCAAATGAGACAAAGAGGTAATGAAATTAAGATTCTGTGTTTATTTATTTGTTTAATTTATATGGTACATACGACCCCTTTCCGCACTAGTCTCGCGTAGCCAGATCCTTTACCAACCGTAACCGCTACGCGAGGAAGGAAAGGGTCTGGGAGCATACAATACAATGACTTGTTCAGCAGCACCCCAAAAAGGGGCTCAATTATCACATTCCAGCAAGCTTGCGGTATATTGTATGACGTCAACATCACATCCAGGAGGGTGAGAACGTTGCGCTACTTCACTAAACTGGTGAAGTTGTTTTTTGTAGGCAATTTATAAGCACTCCTGGCAAGCACTAAACGTATGAGCATGAATAGGAGACCTGCTACCCAGACGTGGCCGTGACGTCATTGGCTGCCGCAAGCGTTGGAATGTGATAATTGGAGCACCCTTTTTGGGGTGCTGCTGAAACAAGTCGTTGTATTGTATGTTCCCAGACCCTTTCCTTCCCCGCGTAGTGGTTACGGTTGGTAAAGGGTCTGGCTACGCGAGACTATTTCCACACATGGTACCAATTACGTAAGTTGGTAAAGTGTCATAATGGAACAAAGTAATGAACCTGTTGACCATTCATAATGAGCTGCAGGCCATGTAAAACAGGCTAACCTTGGGATGGGGCATATTTAAACGCTTTGACTTTTGTCTACTTGACCCGCCAAGTGAATTATTTCTCTTCCTTGTCGTTGAATGGGCAAGTCAAGTTAAACCATTTTAATTAAACTATGCCCATGAGCTGTAACTCATAGCTATTATAGCTAGCTCTCACTTATGAAGGATAATTAAAAAATATATATATATAGCTAGGCTAGCTTACTCGCCATTTATGCTGAAGCATTACTGGTTTTGGTGGGGGGTTCATTTTATTTGTCTGGAAAAGTGTCTTCAAAACCACTCTTCTCAACTAGCTACTTTGTGCCTTGAAAAAATAAGGAAACAAGAGTTTACTGAGAACTATGTTGTGAAATGAGAACTGCTGTAGTCAGAAGAATCCTGATAAGCCTAAAAAATGTATAGTTATGTTTCTGCCCTTGCTACTAACACGAACCACATGGCATCCACATATGTGACCGTCTACAGGAAAACCGGGCACAACGCGGCGTGCGTAAATATCGAGAAAAGATCGATCGATTCTTAAAAATGTATTGTTTTAAGCCGACGGAAGGAACGGTTAGGTCTATTAGTGGGAACGACTTAAGCTACGACGATAAAACTTGGAGAGCTCAATATCTGGACGCCGACAACTCTGTAAGTGCAAAAAAATTTTTTTCGAAAGGTGCCGCGTTGTGCCCGGTTTTCCTGTAGACAGTCACATATATATGCATATACCAGGCTTTTAAATTGAACTCCCTCGCTTTGCTAGATACCAATGTGGCTATAGCATGTTAGAAACTTTGTCAAAATGTGAGTAGTGACAGCATTAGCATATCTCTTACAAAATCTTCAATTGACTCACTCTTTATTGGAATAATGAGCTGAGGAATAACAGGAAGAATTTTCATCTTTCCGTGTTCCAGCATGTCATGGATGCCTTGTCTGGCAAAGAACTCATACGGATGTGATGTCTCACATAATCCGTCAAAGAACAGAGGCAAGTAGTGGTGGAAATCAAGGTGTTCTATTTCAACCTGAAGAGATAAAGTTGAATCAAATAGCTTGGCAACTCAAGTAATAAAGAGCACTCATGCAAACCCTCACTACACATTCACGATCAGCATAAATATTAAAGACAACTTCAAGCATTGTTGAGCTAACAAAAAACAACAACTAACAATAACTTCAAGTAAATTGTGTAATCTCTTACTACTCCTACTGACAACATATAGCTAGAAATCACACTTTAGTTAAAAAATATTTCTTTAATTTCATTTAATACTTTCTCAGTACTCAAAATTTTACCATCTTTGATCCATAGGCTGACAGAAATGAGTACTATTACAGTCTTGCTCATGCATACTGAAGGGTAATGATATGCATTTGCTAGGAAGTGGAAAGTTTCTTTAGGTGATTATAGGGACAACATTACCACTAATTTGCACATTGATATATGTTATTAGAGGTATGAAACTTATGAACAATCGCCAGCATATACTTCTGTAACCACTATATTTCTGTGAAGTATTCAGTTATTTTGCCTCTGTGCTGTCATTACTTCTAATCTGGCTAGCACATGTACCTTATAATTATAATACCTTCCAAGCAATTTTGTTTCCTTTGGCATCATGTTCCATTGCAATAGGGAAATCACCCCTATCATAGAATTTTCTGAATGAAGTGGGCTTGGATGGTCTTTCTTTCATAGATCCACAACTAGGAGGACTTTCAACCTGAAAGACAGTGAACAACACTAAGGTGGCAGCGATGTTTCGATGAACTTTTGAAGAACTTTACCTGTACATTCTTCATGCTAGCTTGCACAGTAAACGCCACAGGTTTAGTAACGCTACCAGATTTTTTCATAGTCTCCCTGGCCATCGATGAGGGTGCAGCCATCGCGAGATTGCTTCGGAGCGGCCGTTGTCGCCTAGTAACCAGCGCACGTGACCCACACTCCAAATCGCGCATGCACAACAGACTGGTCGTTCGTTTATTATGTAACCGTCCTCTTTTCAAGCAGAAGGCTTTCATCGGGACCCGCAAGTCCATTGATCACGGCTACAAAAGCTTGAAATTAGTTTGTTCACTTCGTAATTGATTCCTTTTGCTGCGTAGTAATGCATCAATTTGAGCAAGAAGGGGGCAGGGAAGGGTTAGAGTGAGGTACAGCGTTATATTAAAAAATAATAATACTTTTAATGAAGTACAGTGAGTGCTGTATTAGTATTATGATAAATAATGGTAGAATATTAAATTTTCAGCTTTGCAGTCTAAATTGTCAGGAAGTTCGCAACATCATAAAATCCAGCTAATATCCTACATAACCACAAGCACTGCACCTTAAGAAAAAACAAACAAACTACAGCAACAGTATCAATTCGTTTACAACAAAAAAACATAACTATAGTACTAGTAAAAACTTTGGAGCTATTAATTCAGCTACATTTCAACTAATTCTGCAAAAATTCATTCCTGGCACAAAACTTTTTTTTTTTTAAATTTGATGAGTAGCCAAGGACTCAGGGACGAAAGGCGAGATATTGGGAGTGTCCGCTGAAATCAGGACAGTTGGGATTTATGGGAGTGGCAGTTTAGCAATACAGAAGTAGCCATTTTAATGGATGTGGATGTTTACCAGCAAGTATATAACATACATAGCATGCACACAAAATATATAAGTCTATAAAAAGGTTCTAAACATATACACAGGAAAGGTCTGCTTGAAGTTTTTGTTATTTGTTGCTCGCAATCACTGGAAAACCTACAGAATAAGAGAACTATCATAAATGTGACATCTATAACATGCATCATGCAGTCTTACATTCACATATTTTCAAACTGCTCCACTCTATTCTTGGTGTTCCCTTGACGAATTTGTCGCAGCGTCTTGAACTTATCACGTCCCTGCTTTACATTCTCTTGATGAAGGAGGTCCTGATGAGTTTGCTTAGTATCATCTCGAGTTGTGGAAAGCTCAGCAGTTAGAGACTGAATAATAATAATAATAATAATAATAATAATAATAATAATAATATATTAATAAAAAATTCTCACCTTCAGTTTGGCAGCCATAGCTTTGTTCTTCTCCTGAATATGTACTCTGCTAAGTTCAGAGTCCACGCCTGCCACGCCTTCCAATCCCAGATCAGTGTCGCCTTTAATTTGAGCTTCCTCCTGATCATCTGCTGCTCCTTCTTTGACATGACTTGATGGGTTGGTGGTCAGGTTCGAAAATTTCTCATGCATTTTCTGGCTCTGTAAATCAGACTGCAAAATAGTGCGATAAGTAAAATGAAGAAAAAATGTCACACATTCTGCTTACCTCATCTCGCAGACGCTTGATTTCTTCTTCCTTCCTCTTGGCTTCTTGTTCCATTTTAGCAGCTTTTGCCTCGATTTCTTTTGCTTTTCTTTGCTAAGAGGCACACAGATTTGTAATGCAAGACAATAATAGTTAGTAGTTAGAAGTACCTGCTCCTGGTTCTGTTGTTTTTCTCGAGCTGCGGCAGCAGCCAATTTGGACTTTTCATCCTCAACTTTTTCTTTTTCTTCTTTGAGCCGTCTGGCTTCTTCGTCTGCTTTTCGCAGCTTTTCTTCCAAGACAGCAGCAGCTTCCATGTCCTTGGTAAACTCTAATACAGTGTGTGTGTGTGTGTGTGTGTGCGCGCACACATTAGATTAGACAATTAAACATGCTGAGGTAGATGGAGCTACAAAAGATTGACACAAAAACACACACTGAAACACTTTAATACCTAGCTACCACATTTTTTATACAAAAATTAGTAATTCACTAAATCAAGAATTTGAAGATAGACAATTTAGCTGCTGAGGTCTAAACAAAACCAGAAATTCATTATAACACAACATGAAAAATATTTTCAACACACAGAATGTATTTTCATCACCACATGCGCATGCACTGCACTACTGAATGTACCAAAGTAAACAATACAAACAGCAACAGATTGAAGAGAGACTCACGAGGTACAACAATAATTAATAACACTTATGATGTTCGATACAGTACAGCTAGGAATGAAATATTGGTGGATGTTGGAGGGGAAGTATCCACTACGAGAGGCCAAGGTACAAACAGCTCTTGAGTTATTTTATACCAGTGCTTTTGTTTTTTTGTTTTGTTTCTAATATTTGGAACTATATACAAGGCCACGATATTTTTTAACGCCAACTTCACCATTAACAATTACTATGATGGCAGACATAGAATTAAATTAAAAAAAAAAAAAAAAAAAAAAAAGTAAACATCAAAATAAAAAAAAGAAATTCCATACAGGTTCGGTTTAATAAAATAGTTCTCGGTACAAAGGATTAAAATCAAATGAAACACATACTGCATTCATATAATACTCACCCTCGTCCTTCTTCTGTTTCTCCTCTTCATATAGCTTCAGACGATCTTCCAGCTCTTTCTTCTCCACCTCAGCATCTTCACGAGCCTGCTTCTCTTTGGCGAGCTGGGCTCTCTCCATCTGCTTGGCATGCTTGTCTTCCTTGGCTTGGGCCTTCATCTGCTGAACCTCAATGGTGTCAGGCTTCCTGCGGCGCATGTACAGCTCATGGTTGCCCATGCACAAAGCTAGAATTCTCTTGTTGATGCGAAGACGAGGAGCAAAGAACACAAAGTCCTATAAACATATGCACACACACACACACACACACCAGTCAAGTTATGGTCATCAACAACTAACCAAACAAAACCTTTCCAAAACCCAAACTCACCGGAGCCCTCCTATCGATGGGCTTGATGACAAATTTCTTGTCGTTGAAGGAGATATTTCTGATCTCTGACCATGGGAATCCAATCTTGGGAGTCAACTGATCGTCTTTCTCGTAGACGTTGAGTCCCAGGGCATCCACACCGAGCCACAGATCTGACCCTCTCTTGTTCTTGATGCTGAAGTAGTTCACTCCATACATTTCCAAGTCCTGGGCAATCTTGAGGTACTCCATGATAGAATCCTCTCTGCAATGGATTTCATCAATAGCTCATGACAATAGATTAAGTTGTTGTTTCTAATCAACATGTTGGTTGTATCACTATTTATGACAAGTCTCTATAGATCAGTTGATGAAAATACTCCACTAGTTCATGTGATTCACAGCTTGAATAGTTGCTAAAAGCTTATACTTGGCCGGTTTTCTAAAAACTGGTATTAAGTAAGCACAAAAACAAAGTGAAAACCATGTACCAAGAATTGAGGAACATGACTAATTAAACATAACCCTCCAACCATGTCGATATGAAGCTACTCCATTGACCAAAAGCCCATCTAAGAATTACCTGGATGCAGCCACTCTGAATTTTGTACTTCTGTCGCTGTTGTTTTTTTTACAGTTACAGGACATATGTCAGACCAACTGAGTTATACAGATAAGCACCAAGTTAGCTGATGGACTGTCAAAAATGTCAGTGCATCAAAACATATGTCATTACTTCTATGTAGAGCCCAAAATAAGCAGAAATGTCAGATCAAAATAAGCAGAAATGTCAGATCAAACTAGCACCCGAAATGACACTTCATTTGCTTAACTAAGGTAGGACTTATCCATTCCACACTCCAGTAAACAAGGACTTACCTAAGAACAGACTTGTGTTCCGCCCACCAGTTGGTGATCCTTTCCTCCCACTGTTCAGGGGTCATCTTGTGCTGGTCCAAAACTCTAAGAGACAACACACACCATATATCATCACACCATTGGTGGCATCACTTCCTCATGTGCATGCATCACATCACATACCTTTGTGGAAGCAGCTTCTCCCTAGAAAGACTGCCAGGTGGGTTATTCTCCTTATTAAAGTCTCCGAACTTAGCCTGGACCTGTGGTACAGTCAGATGCAAAGAGTCATGAGTGCACAAATGGAAAACAAAGCAAATTCATTACGCACAGCATAAGATGCCAACAGTACGGCTGTCTCTGGAGGGCAGTATACTTCCTCCTTCAAAATGCAACTCTTGACCTACAGATTTATCAACAATAAGATAGTATTTATGGTCATTTACAACACTTAACGGTAATCTCACCTGCAAAAAGAAGAGGCGCTGAGTGACCTCCTGAATGAGCTCTTCAGAAACATCCTCTGGAAAGAATTTGACCAAGAACTTGAACTGCAACGGTGTCTCCTTGCGGATATCTTGTTGAGTCACCTGAGAAGACAGTTAACCGCTTATTTAGAAGCTATTACAGATTAAACAACACTAATTAACTGTCAGAGAGGACCAAACTCGCTTGCAAGTTTTTGATAGACATGAGAATTTGGATCAGTGAGGATCCCTTTTCCACTGGGCATATTCTCTAAGCTAATTACAGCATATTGATTACAGGACAAGCTCAATATGCCTGCCAGACAAGCACTTCATGCACACACACGCACGCGCGCGCACACACACACACGCACGCGCACACACGCACGCGCACACACACACACACACACACACACACACACTCCTGTATAAGTACAAATTTTACAGATGTCAGTGTACATCCAGCAGCTTAGTCAGAACTTGGAGCTAAGTCCCTAGCTTTGTAGGTCCATGAGTGTACAAAATATCTATTAGACTGCACCCATAATATGATTACAATAATTTGCCAGTAGCCCATTGAGTGGGCACTTCTGTTAGTGTGATATCACCTTGCTATACACAATGTGTACTTGCAACATTCACAGCACCTCTCTCTCCTGATTATAACTCTCTCACACTAAACAAAGCCATTCCTGAACAAACACAAAGGCCTTGTACTTTAGTACTTAATAACGTTTTCATTCTTTCAACTTCCTGACAGCCCGTGCTTGTTTACCTAGTGGTTACACACAAGAGCTTACTTTTTTGTTCAGTTTCAGCCAAGTTGTGAGGCCTTTCTCGTCAACATACTGGAGTCCAAAGAACCACACTTCTCGTAGCCCAATAGTCTTCACCACCTAAACACGAAGTAACAAGAAGAATGAATTCAAACGTCTCGAGTAGCAGTTCAGATATCTAAACTGTGACTTGAACAATGACATGCATGAGAGAGTTGTATGCACTGGACCATGGTAGATCAGATAGCTAATAGTCACACACACACATAATGCACATATTCTGAGTCCAAATAAAGACATTGTACTAACAGTGAGTCCACCAGTGGCACAACAAACAGTGAGTGAAGCATAGCACCCCACATAAGATAACAACAAGACGATGTATATCATATTGAATGCAATGCTGAGCTGTGTTTGTAGATTAAACCTTGTGTCCCACTACTGTACAGATAACTCATATGTTCAATTATGTCAAATTATCATCTTGTTGTGTACTCAAGTGACAGTAGACTGATACAGTAGGCCATGTGGGTAGGTAATCTCCTATTTCCAGACATGCATGCACCCTAGCCATATACACACACACACACACACACAACCTACTGCAATACCAAAAGGGGGTGTTATTGTGCAATTTAGGGGTGTGTCCAGCCAACACAAGAGACCCGCTCAAAAGGGGCGGCACCATAACGGCAAATGCAATCAACACCACATGAATTTATGCATCCCAGGCAAGGTGCTAATTCAACTCAACACATGCAAATATCTGACAAACCAAAACAATTCTGAATGTATATCACACCCTCTTCAGATGTGTGCGCTATAACCGGAATGGTTACCTGGTCAAAGAGCTGCTTGCCAGTGGTGCTGGGCTGGATTGCAAACTCCAGTTCTGCATCCATGGTGGTAACACGAACATTGATCTTTGAAGGAAAAAAAAAAAGGGTTGAGATTTGGAGGGAGAGAAAGGGAAGGACACGGAATAAGTGAAAAATACATCAGAGGAACAAATTAGCTGTTAGAGAACGGGGGTGTGGCAGACAATGTTTCAGCTGCCCAATTTGTGCTGCAATCTTAGACTTAACGTCACAAAACTTACCGCTTTCGGCATTTTTGCTTCTCTCTTATAACTGACAATACAGCGGTGTACTGATTCCTTCCTACAGTAAGACAAAACAACTCCCCTAATCTGCTGGTAGCCAAAAATTCCTCCCTTCCACTCACGAGCGCGTGCCGACAAGCAGAAACAGGGTTGAAACGAACAGTTCTGTAGTACAACTTCACTCCGTTGCTGGCCGACCGCCCACTGGTTCCGCAAAGAGGGGAGTAGCACCAAAATGGCCGTAGAGGGACACGCCCAAAAGTTTCCCACCGGAAAAGCAGAAACTTAATTCACTGAGCATGCGTTGAATTAATAATCCTGTGGTTTAGAATACCTGGAGTGTGTTACGAGGAGCTGGAGGCATATTTTCGCTTCTTTTTTATTCCTATTCTTAAATGAATACTATAGCTACAAAATTACTTGTAGTTGCCGAAGACAGATCTATAGAAATAACCAACGAATTTGGTTGTAGTTAAGAAAACGACCAGAAACACTTTATATACAATTATTGTTTAACTTACAAACAATACAGTTAGTAGTAGAATTGAAAAAAAATTTAGTCAAGATATTATTTGAATTGATGAACTCTTGAGTCCAAATCAGCAAGATAAATTAAGACTTGAAAATATTGGTGTATTACTAGTAATTAATCTTATAGCATTACTTTACAAGCAAATTAAAAATTTTATAATACATGTAATCATACAATTTAAAAAAAAGTGTATAGTATATATTTGTAACCTTATACTATTGATTATGGACAAGCAGAAACTGTAGACTTGAATGACAAAGAGTAGGCAAAAATGTTAGGAGGAGGGGAAAAATCTGAGAATAGAATTCTTGAAAGACAACTTGTAATCAATTTAGACTTCATTATACAATTAATTATTTATTAAGTCCTATGTAATGTTACTAACATCCAAATGAAAGTTCTGCATGATCTTAAACCCTACCAATAAAGTTGTATTTATTCTGGTTGTGTTCATTTTCCCCAGATACAATGGTCCCTTTGGTTACAGTCATATAATGTAGATCTAAGAATCTAAGTTGTACAATATTGCCATATTAGGCATAGACCAATCATTATTGTGATTTCATAATATTCATCATTATTAATGATATTCAAAGATAGCAATTATATGTAAACAAGCTGTTCATAGAAGTGTGCTCTGAATTCCCTAGTAGACCTTTCAATAGTTCTGGTACTGCTTTCATGATTGTCCAGACAATATTAGCAGAATGAATTGTGTGATCATAGTAAGATTGTAAGGAAAGTAATAATTCATTTGTTATGAAATGAATTCATAGTGATGTAAAAATAGCACACACAACTTCCCCTAAAAATAGTCATGGCATGCTTCAATAATTCACCTTTTTTATGTAGTGGAGGCCTATTAAACATTAAGGCAAAACACACGATTAATGCAAGCATGTATGGTTAAACTGTTTATACATGTAGCTATAACTAAATAAAAGATTTACTGTTTATGACAATATTAGCAGAATGAATTGTGTGATCATAGTAAGATTGTAAGGAAAGTAATAATTCATTTGTTGTGAAATGAATTCATAGTGATGTAAAAATAGCACACACAACTTCCCCTAAAAATAGTCATGGCATGCTGCAATAATTCACCTTTTTATGTAGTGGATGCCTATTAAACATTAGGGCAAAACACACGATTAATGCAAGTATGTATGGTTAAAAGATTTACTGTTTATACATGTAGATATAACTAAATAAAAGATTTACTGTTTATACATGTAGCTATAACTATAACTCGAAAATCGAAGCCGAAATGCATTGTTCCGGTAACCTAGACAAGGTAAGGGATCGTCACTGTAGCGACCTTAGCGGTTGCCAAGGAGACGACTAAATAACGTCTGTGCAATCAACAGCTGTTTATTTCACTGTTCTGACTTCAATTCAACTGTAAAAATGGGATTCTTTTCTTCGCTTGTATCCTACCTGCGAGGTAGGAGGGGGGCTAAAGTCATATGTGTTGGACTGGACAACAG
>WLWD01000879.1_pt1 | contig 76351 bp, 55 predicted proteins | sample 6712731 | NCBI WGS metagenome assembly WLWD01 (sample SAMN12718690, study PRJNA576275) | sponge metagenome | isolation source: marine sponge | host: Mycale hentscheli | place: New Zealand: South Island, Marlborough, Capsize Point | collected 2014-11-01 | reverse complement strand
AGCAACGATAATAGTCTAGCGTACGCAATGCAATTGGTAAAGGGTCTTGCTACGCGAGACTACGACGATAAAGCAAGTAAGAACAAGAAACTTTAATGAGTAAAGTTATTCTGTTTAACTGGAAAGATGGAATGGTCAAATTTGAAATTTGATATTCATGACTCTTTAGTGTGAGTTTATAGATAATATAAACTTTACCTTCTACTACATTCACTGTAACAAAATGTCTATCTAGCTATCTAGACAGGTTAAGATAAAAGTCAGTGTTTTTTAGATTCTGTCAAGCTTAAAAATTATTCCTTGACAAGGTATGATTAGCTAATGCCTTCATCAATTTTACATCACTTTACTATAATATGTGAATTTTTGGATTACATTTAAAATCCACCCAATATTGTAGGCGTGGCATGTGGGACCACTTGATTGGCCTCTACACTTCAAAATTTCTTTTTACACTCATGAAGAGGGAACATAATGGACGAATTCCTGAACTTAATACTTTTCTAGCAGCTTGTAACATCGATGCACATTCTTCTAAAGTGGGTGAATAGTGGTGAGATAAACTGAATAGTTCCCGTGCTTGGCACTACTTTTGCAGTGACAACTTTTCAAATGAACTAAGTGCATCATCGTGAGATAATTGTGTGTAATTACTTGGTTGACTTCTATATTGACTATAAATGTGTAAAAGTTCATAATCAGGCCTCCCTACAAGTCGGTAGGGAGGCATTGACAAAAATTTGAATCAAATTCTTGACCACTAGAATTCTCAGACAAAAAAATAGTATCATGGCTTGCCTCTCTGATAATTGGTGGTAAAGTTTCAGTATCTTCCTCACTATTGGAATTGCATGCCTCCTTTCTGCTTGAACTGGAAGATACTGCTGGTGATTTGCTGACCGACCTTCGTCTATGATATGATTCAGAAAATTCATCCTTCTTTTGAAGCAGCTTCCAACTCCTTTACATGTTGTCTTTTTTCTCTTGACAAAGTTCCGATTTTCTCAGTTAGTTCATCACAGAGATGATAATTCTTGTTGTCATCAGCTACTTACCTTCGCTTTTTTTGTACAAGATGCACTCTTCAGTATTCTTGATAACATCTTCAAGAGCTTTCATTCTAACTAATCTCATGTTTTGGTTAGTCTGTTTTTTTTTTTGGTGCAGGAATCATAGACTTGTATTGTTTAGAACGACTCTTTCCTTTCTTAAACTTATATGATTCATCCACTCTGGCACAAGCCATTTCAAGCAGTTTTTCCGACTGCATAACATTGAGGGATTTTTTATGCATATTTCTTGAGCTATCTCATTCACTCTCCTTTGGTAATCATTCAGTGGTCTCACAGTTTCCTTTTTGTATATTGTAGCTAGTTCCCTTATTTTGTTTTCTTCTAATTGTTTATCACTTTCTAATGAGGGAAGTTGCTCTTCCTAGAGACAAAATAGATATATACTAGGAAATTAACAGCACATTAATTATAATGTCAAACATCATAAAATTAAGTTTGATCATTTAAATTACTGGTATTGTAACCTGATATTGCCTTGAAATCATTGTGGAATATAAGATAAGCATTAAATACATATAAATTATTTCAGGTCCAGGTTGAGCTGGCATGTCTGTGAAGCACATGACAGAGCTAACATTATTTTGTGCTTTATATGATGCAATTTTGGGAATGTTATCAAAATTATATTGAAAAGTAATTATGTGAAAAGCCTCAATATCATTCACTTGTTCGAAAAATAATGGAAGAAGCAAAATTAGTGTATAATTTATTTGTCATGCTGCTATGGTTATTTTGCATACTCTTAATTTGGAGGTTATTTAATAACATTTATTCTTTATATTCTTGCAGATTTGAACTGTTGCAAAATGAAAATATTTCAATACATTTTAATATTATTGTAGTACTTAACTCAATTGGAAATTTTTACAACAGGTTATACCATAATTGATTAGTAGTCTTTATTTTATCCATAATTATTATAGCTAGCTATAGATACATTTTTAGCTTCTTGATGTTGTAATAAAGCAAGTATAATAATGATTTTAGCAACAATAAGTTTGAAAAGTTTTATACACTCCAAAGTATAAATACTTTTGAGTAACACATAAAAGAGTGATATATGGAATAGAGTAATTGTTATCTTTTATTGTTATGTAAGAGTTGTGACTGCATGGTTAAGATAAAGTGATTCTGATGCAACACATCTGAGGGTCTTCATAATGCATTGTTTTGGAAATATCTTATTATGCTCTCGTATGCTACATTTGGGAAAAAAACAATTGATGCCATATAGTTCTCCAGCTCCAGTTCCTCATATCATGCTTCAACTCATTGTTTTCTAGTTGCTTATCTGGACGTGACTCTTGATTTTTTGTTATAAATGTTGCGTACTTCTTTCCAATTGAAAAACCAATAGTAAAGAATACTAGTAGAGATCCAATCCCAACTACAATGATGACCAGAACAAACTCTGTCACAGATAAACCTAAAGACTGTGAGCTACTTTGCTGATTTAATAAATAAAAAGTAATAGCAATCTATCACAATTATTTATAACTTATAATATCTGTTATCTGCTGAAGTGTTTGAGGTTTTGAGCTATTTACAATAATATTGATTTCCATATTTTAATCTGTGAAGGGTTTTTGTTCAACAGTAGATGTAGGTATTGTTGATCTTATGGAGGCACAGACATTCACAATATTCAGCTCCCATTCTCCATCTCTTCCACATACTATGTTACTATAGTCTGGTTTTCATTATTGAGACTACAAATACTAGCATGGAATGCTCCAGAAGTGTTAGCAAAATAGTGGATATTCAAGAAAGGGGAATTATGAATCAGTACACAACTTCCTGCATGAAATGGTAGTCACTTAAAAAACAACATCAAACAAACACATATAAGCACAAACTATTTCAAGCCACAATTAGTGTTCATAAGAGTATAGGATACTCATGTGCTGTACAATCTACACACATGCATATAATATACAGTCATTGGTGGAGCAAAATAAGTTTAAACTACAACAATACAGCTGACACAAATATGGGATTGTTATTAATGCAACTATTATTAAAACAAAGATCGATTAAGTATTCAGTTACCTGTAATAAATGAAGCATTCCTTGCATTTCCACACAGACTAGTGGACACAGTAATATTGTACTGGGTAGAGTAGTCCAGAGCTAGTGTGACAGATGTAGTATCAGTTATGACATGAGGTCCATGGAGTGGAGGAGGAGAGACAGTCACTTCATAGAGTGTCCTGTTACTCACATCTACAGGACTGCTTTGGTGGGGAGCGAGAATGAGTTCTGTAGGGATTATCAATGGTTCTGTGGGAAAGTTTAATATAAATAAACATGATTGAAGTACATATACATGATGGCTTAGATTATATAGTGGTGACCATGCTCCACATCAATATTAACTTATTGTGAGATATTAATTATTCTGTATGTTTGCTTGTATGCTGTTTGTGTGTTAATTTCAGCAATCGTAGTTGCAGCTTAACAATGGTATGTTTTTTGTGCTTCAAGTAACTTGTTACAGTGATTATTTTTATGTTGCTAGGTTATTTGCTATATGTATTTATTTACCGTTTGTGTGAATCTCTGTTATATCCTTTTGATTAGTCAATTTACAGTTTCTTTCCTTCTTTGTGATTGGTCAGTTTTACATGCTTTCTGTTTCTTTCTTATCCCATTGGCAGTCTATAAAAGGGCTGACCAGTTACTTTCATAGTCCATCAGTTATCATACTTGAATTTAAAAAATGATTTAAAACTTGAACTGTACTAAAATAGAAAGGAATTAATAAAGCATTGTTGGTGGAATTAGCCAAGAAATTCAGGGCGGACAAACCTGATGGCATCAGTGGGCTAACTAACAAACGCTGCTGTTTAAATTACTCATTAAAATAATTTGCATCAGAAAGAAAAGCATATAAATTGGTATTTAACCATTACTAATAGATACTTATTGTGTATCAGTAATAGAATAGATTCACTATTTCTAATTATAGAGCCATTTAAAGTCGTAGGTGTCATAATTGTTAAAAGAACAGATATAAAGGATCCATTCTTAGAGTTCACTGTAAATACTGCATCCACAGGACCTATGAATATTATCTGCATACTATTAACTTCATCAAATTTTGAAAAAGAAATGGATGCTTTATAATAATTTTCCACTTCAATCCACCAATTGAGAAATGTACCAGAACACACTGAGTAAGTTGCTTCATTAGGTTGCTTCAAGGCTACTATGCTTATTATACTGGTAAAGATACATATAAGGTATTATTGATTTATTTCATTATTGTATTTAGCATAGGAACCAAACTTTCTCAAAACTACTGAACTCCTAATATTTTTAGCATTTCCACTGATACTTACTCTACGAAATCTTTCATATCCTAGTGCTTTGTTGGTTAAGTAATGTTCTATATCTTGAAGTTAATACATTCATCATTTCCTGTACACATCCTGAATTTCCATTGTCCATTTGTAGTAGAATTGAGGAAAGTTTAATGGATACTTATTATCTATTGGGAATACAAAGGCTTTGCGGCTGCTATTACAACTACACACTATCTACTACTAAATAAAAGCATTACAGTAACATTCCATGACAAAGAAAGAGTATGCAAATTAATATTGTTCAATATACAATGTATTATTGAAACCAATACCTTAGACGGACATTATACGAAGGTTTCCTTTTTTGGTGACTTTAAACCTTGTTTGAATTTATAGCAAGTAGTAAGCTGGGATTTATTTTATTTTACCTTGTCTTAAAATGAGAAATTCATAACTTGAGAGCTTGATCATGATGATTTCATTTCACTACACTTTAGTCATCATCCAGAAAATATAATAAAATATTCAAATCAGAATTCAAATTATACTACAGTAAATGTAGCTATATATTGTGTAGACTATATATAGCTAAATTCACATTGATGATCACAAATGTGTAGAAAAATAACAGAACATTGTACACTATTATACTGATTTCATTTCCCTCATAATATATAAGAATCATGGGAAGGGATTGAGTACATTTTGTAGAATCAAGAAACTTGAGGAATTTGCAAAATGTGAACAATGGAGCATAATTTGTAGTTAGTAAATATACAACAAAACATTTAAAAATTAATTCAGCTTGTCACAATATAGCTATTGCATAGTTTTGGGTGTCCTCAGTGTGGCCAATAGTAGAATATCATCACTTTTATAAGCTAAAAATATTTACTCTTTGCACAAAAAGTCTGTCAGTAGTAGATTATAAGCCTTGATGCTGTTATGTCAGAAACCACACTAATGTAAGTTAAAAATACCTGTGTTAATATTGGCAGTATAAATTCAAGTTTATGATATCTTAAAATATAACAAAGAATTGCAATTGGGATGACCAAGATTTAATCTTGCCTTTTCAGAGCATTTCTTTGAATTCGTGGCGAAGTTGAAGCATTCACAAAGTCTACTGGACACTCTTTTATCTTGCTCAATTTATTGGTTCAAACATCGTTACAGAGGAGAGTGTTGTGAAAACATCAGGCTAGCCAAACATCATTCTGTTAATATAAAACTGTATACAGATTCACAATGACAGCTCTTTGGTATGATTAACAGAGTAGTGTTTGATGTTTTGAACACATAAAAGATGAATAGGATGAATAGGATGAAAATGACTTCTCTCATTAGGCTTGAATATAATTCATTCAAGCCTAATTTTGTACACTGTGTACAGTCTTATTCAGTATTAGAATATAATAAAAAAGGTGTACAGCCAAAAGGACTACAATTTACGAATTTATTGAACCTTACACATTGCACTAAATTTAAAAGCAGCAACGATCTTGAAATTGATTGTGTTTAGAAAGAGTACTTAAACAGAAACCGATATAAAAAGATTAATATTTTTGATAATGTACTATTATTTGTATATTTGTTTCATAAACAGATCCAGCAATGAATCAGTTCTGCATTTAGTATTCTTCACAATGATCTATAATTGCTTAGTAATCATTGTTTCTTGGTATATATCAGGTAACATATAAATATACCAAAAAATTAATTATATAGTTATATACATGTTAGCTAAATTATATTTATTATATGTAATTTCATTTTATGGAATTTTTTACCTCTCTAGAATCTCAACAGGAGCTGTTTTTCCATTCAGGAAGGGTGGTATTTGCTTGTTCTGCTAATTTAAACTCGTTAACATGGGAAATAAGGGCAGCTAGCAATATCAGGAGATTTCTGCGGCTGACTAATAGAGATGCAATTGGCTACCAGCTCACAGCTACAGTTGCATATACATCAGTTACAGCAGAGATAATTGAATCATTTCCAGAATTTAAGATCTCGTCTTTATTAAGCATACAAATACCAATATTCCCAGAACTGATCTCAGTTCAGTGCAATGGTAATCGGGTGTATATGGATCGCAATAGGATTTGTAAGTTAAGTGATTTAGTAGTTAGAGGTATCATCATAAAAGATTTAATGTGTGATAGCAAAATTGATATTTATTCAAAATTTAGAATAATCTATAATAAAATGCTTTAGAAAATGGAAATGGATAGCACAAGTAGTTTCTTGTGCAAATTAAAAGCTTAAATACCAGTATTTAAAACTGTGGTTTCAACTAAAGGGGTATAAATTATCTAATATTCAAATAAAATATTACAATATTGTATGGATGTATACTTTTTACTCTGCTGTGTTAAGGATAGAAACATTTTCTGTGTAGCTAATAACAATTTTCCCCACAAATACAAACTAATGAACATTACGAAAACCTATTGAAGATGCATATAGTTTCATTGAATGAGATATTTGTGTATCACCCTGCACAGAAAATAGTTATTATCAATAACATCAGTTCCCTCATCTCCCAAGTTAGCAATAGGATATTCACATTGTTGAAAGTTTCACTATTTTAGAACCCTCTGAGATGTGCCAGAGATCTTTATGTAAGCTGTAACTCTAATACAACTGACACTTATATAGTACAATAACAGGCTTAGACTATTAGACTATTATATTATATATATAGTGTGTGGGATCTTTTATAACTTGTGAAAGTTCAAAGGTTGCATACACACTTGTTTGCATCATCTTGTCGGGGCATTAGAGATATCTTCTTGATTACCTTATCCACCATTACCTCATTTTGGCTAGACTTTTACCGTTCATTTCTTAGCACCGCCAGCTATGCCTTTAAAGAAAAATCTTCACCTTCAGAGATGTCAAGTGTGGATTAGATTGATGAGAATTCATAAAAAAAAATTATAGTGGCTACCTAGAAAGTGCCTTCTTAGGCCTGCCCTTGTTACAATATTTCATTAAAACTGTCAAATTGATTTGTATGAGGTGTCCATGCACTGATAAAGGCAAACTTGATTAAATCTTGGATGTGCATCTTCAACTTCGTCTATTTGGAAACCATTGTAGCTATATCACCTTACAACACATGCACTGTCGTTCAATGTCAACAAGTGCACTTGCATTAAAAAAAAAAGGCTATGTCAAACTTGCTGTGTCTGATTCTGATTCATCACTTCTACTTGCTTCAACTTTACTTGTATTTAATATTCAATCATTCCTTAGTTAATCAAATGTGTTAACAGTTGTGATCATATACTGACCGTGTTTCTAGAAGCCCCTAACTAACAGGGGAGACTCATTTTCAAATGAAATGTTTTTCTAGGGTGTTTGAAATTTATTTTGTATTTTTAAGTTCCTTTAATCGATGCAGTAAAATTTTCATTTTTGATAAACATGGATTAAATTCTCTGATATCACTAGAATCTACTACATGTGTACACCAGGAATTAATTTTCATGAAATCGCTGAAGTTAATGTTTGTTTTAGAGATATATCTTTTTCATCAATATTATTGTATAGCCACTTTGAACTTGGTTTCTGAGAACATAGCACAAAGAGATGCTACTGTTGATTACTGAAATGTTATCAAAACAACTTTTTTCTATCAGACTTGTTTTTCTAAAATAATTTGGGACTTTTTTAATATCACTATGAACTTTGAAATATATAAACCTTATCCATACATATCAAGTCAAGATTCAAGGCTAGGAAGGAATAGAATAAAAATTTTTTTTTAAAGTGTCATGGTGGTTACGAAAATGATTCGTAAAATTTGAACATATTTTATGCCAATATTGCAAAAAATATGTTACAGCCACGCGATTTCATTTCTCATATTTTAATCAATCTAATCATTGATGTTTAACTTTATGTAAATATATTTAATTTGTTATACTTGATAGCACTACGACCACTTGAGAAAATAATTTTTATTCCAATTAATTACACCAATGGTGCACATAAATTTATTGTCAAATTGGATGATAAAGAGAACAGCGTTTACAAATGGATATCAGTCAACCCTGTACCATATCTGGAAGACTATCCAAAGATCACAACAAATGATACAATAAATATAAGATTGAAGAATCAAACTATTTACAATATCAGTATCACAACTTGTCCTTCATCTATGGAAACATCATTTTTCCAAATAGGTAATTAAATTAAGTACGGGTTAATCTAAAAGCTAATATATTGTTTCATGTTTACAGCACTATATTCATTTATTACTAGGATATTGTCCCTTCATGCAATTACCAGACATAAATGTATGGTACATTGTCTGGTCCAACGGCTCACTAGTTATGAACTTAAGATGTGCTGATGGTACTAGGATATTCATTGAATGTGGAGTCAACGGAGAATGGATGTCAAGTATTTATGTTGCATGTGATAAACATCTTACTATTACTAATGGTAATATTAAATAATAATGGGGATCTATGTAGCTAATTGAGATTGAGTTTTTTTTATATCATAGTGCGCTATATTTTTGTACTGAGTTACTAATTCAACAGAAAACATTTAGTAATTTAATTAATTAATTAGCCATGATTGAAAAAAGTTTCCATCAGTGTTGGGAGATCTTGCTTGAAATATGTCATCATATTGTCATTGTTACTAGCCATAAATTACCCTCAAATATTGTAGGCTGTTGCTATTAAAGTACAAATTTCACTGAAGTGAAGTTGCCTGAATAATGTGGTAATATAGCCACCCAAATATGATTTATTAATATATGTATATTATATATAATATAGACTATAATGTTTATAAGTATATAAATATACATGATATAAATATATGTTGTATTTTATAATGCAAATGCACCTCTCACTCTCATGTTTCTTGTTTCTATTACATATTGTATTGATTTACAGATTGTAACAATTTTGATTTGACTGAAACCTATAATAACATGACAGTTTCCACAGACATGTTGCAGGAATCTACAGTGAGTTGATATTAGTAACGTATACAATTGGCAACAACATTTTTATTAAATTCAATTTCCAGACAACTCTACCACCCACAATCACTGAAAGACTTGGCATTAGTACACAAATTGGTGCGGCAGCCGCACACATGGAAGGAAACTCCTATATTTTGATATCAGGGATATCAATTGGCGGTTTAATATGCAGTATCATCACTGGAATCATTTCATTTATATTTGGTGTACTATATGCCAGAATTAAGGGCTTGCCGAGACCAAGAAGAACTTTGATTGAAAATAATGTATATCGTAATGGTTTTTCCAATGACGTTCATAGTCCAATTTATGAGGAAATACAATTTAAAAAGAAACAAGTTTGTTGTGATGATAACATTGCATATGGCAATGCAGAACTGATGAGTTAATTGTGTGAAAATACAGAATGTGTGTGAATTTAGTGACTCAAATATTTGTTAATTCAATACTGCCTAGATTTTAGTTGGACAGGTTCATGATTGTCAGTATTATGTTGCATTACTATTTCATAATTATCACTTTTAGCTAAGCTATAAGCATATTTAATACATGAAATATAGTTTAATGTTGGTCATAATGTACATATACAGTTGCTGAGCACTGCTTCACAACTCTAGGAGTGTGTTTTGGTTTAAGTGTAAATGTCTAAGTGTGTGATTGCAGCTGTGTTTTACATATATTTTATCACATACTGCCAACATTTTGCTAATCAAACATTTGTTTATACAATAATTCATATATTTTGATGAATCCCTGATAAGCATTCACTAGATTAGAAGAATACCAAACAAGAGCATGTGGCTAGAATAGAGTAGCATTATAAACGTTTGTTGTTGTGTCGCTTCTTTGTACTGCTTATATGCTGACTGATGAAATCATACTGTAGATGCTCAGTAATAACATCAGGTGTTTTGCTTTTAATTATCAACGGGTGTTATACACATGTAGGGTGTTACTTTTACTTGGGGTCTTAAAATGTTAAAAGTCAAGCAGCTTGGAATGACTTGTATTTGCATTCTCTCTCATCTTAGCGACAGATTATTGTTATATAGTGGGTTGGGCACCTTGGTCAGAATGCAGTAAAGAGAAATGACATTGAAACTGTAGAATATCACTACCAATAATTGATGGAAGCTAGGATAAAAAATAACATTAAGGGACTTACAAACTCCAAACACTTAACATCAACTCTGAAGTTGATATGAAGTGCTTATGCTGCAAATTCCTGAAAAATAACATTAAGGGACTTACAAACTCCAAACACTTAACATCGACTCTGAAGGTGATATGAAGTGCTTTATGCTGCAATTTCCTTTAATTACCTGTGTTACTTTTGACACTTGTTATTGATTATTCAGTGCCTAGGGTGTTGGTAATGAAATTGTTATTATTGCTATCTCAAACTTGGAAATTGGAAGATGTAGCAGAGAGTTTGTTGGATGGGTTTGCTAGTCAGAAAATGATTGTAATACCAATCCATAAAGGGAACCTTTTCATCTTTAAAATAAACCAAACCATTATTAATATTCTATGCAAAGCAGTATCAGCATTGAAGACAACCATAATTTAATTTAAATCTTTATACAATTGCTGAGAAAAAACATAGCCACAAATTGAGTTCAACCCTGGGGCATTAATATACACAGTTTACCTGACTAGAGGCAAGTGTTAACTAATGCACATAGGCCAAGCTAAAACACCTGCCAACAATATAGCGATGAGATCTAAGTACACCAAAAAAACACAGTATGTAAACATGTTTATTTAATCACAATGAAATATCAGAAATTATAATGTGTAGAACATCTTCAAATTTTCATTTGGAATCATGTGATCTTGAATACTGTAAAAGAGTAGCCTCATTTGGTATTCTTACAGAGAAAAAAATTGATGCAGACAAGATTACCATGATAAATAAAATAAAATCAAGGTTACTCAACCTGGAAGAAAATGGAGGGTATTACTACTTGGAATCTATTATAGTATTAGGAGAAATTTTAAATTGTAATCAATCGCCTATTTCAGCAAGAAAAAGTAGCACCAAATAAAAATATTGAAACACAAAGAAGAAACTATACAACAAGAAAAAGGAGAATAGTGGGAATCAAATCATTCTAAAGCCATCAGTTGATGAACTTAAAGCATGAAAACTAAATTGACAGATTACAGAATTTGAGTAAGGAAGATGACCAACTTCAAATTTGAACATGTGAATGGATATCATGTAAACTGTGTTCATTGTGGGTGCACAAGAACGGTGTCTCTGCTAAAGTCTTGGATGTAGAAAATTATATTGAAACACAAAGAAGAAACTATACAACAAGAAAAAGGAGAATAGTGGGAATCAAATCATTCTAAAGCCATCAGTTGATGAACTTAAAGCATGAAAACTAAATTGACAGATTACAGAATTTGAGTAAGGAAGATGACCAACTTCAAATTTGAACATGTGAATGGATATCATGTAAACTAAGTTCATTGTGGGTGCACAAGAACGGTGTCTCTGCTAAAGTCTTGGATGTAGAAAATTATATTTGCTAATTTTGCTGCTGATTTTGATGACTTCACTGAATTTTCACAGAAATATTGCACTTAGTTTTTGATTCACACTTTTGTGGAATTAGCTAGCTAGCCATGTTCACCACTACAAAAAATATTTTGAATTTCAATAAAAAAAACTAGAGCACTGAAGTGCAAACCCTCAGCGCTAGTTAGCTAGTATGATAAAGAAGAGGAATGAATGAAAATAGGTAGGAAGAAAAGAAAAAGGAAGAAGAAAGAAAGAAAAACAGTACAGGAAAGAAAGAGGAAATGAAAGGAAAAGGTAGGAAAGAAATAAAAACAGTAGGAAGAGGAAAATAAAGCAAGAAGACAAAAGGAAAAAGAAACAAAAACAGGATGAAAAAAAAAGATGGAAAAAAAAAAAAACCAACGACGAGGACACGAACCAGAGACTATTAGGTTAGGTACTTGCTCACTCAACGACTACGCAACACAACACCTCACGCTGAATGCATGTAATTGTTAGCTATTTAAAAGTGATTTGCAACCTGCAAGCTGGCTTTTGAAACAGCTTTTTTTTTAATCATTTACAGTGCAGCTACAATGTAATGGTGCCCTCACTACCTGTGTATTTCAGGATTAACTTTCCAAGATACTGTCCGATGGCTCCCGTCCTAACGTTTACCCATGTTATTAATCTTACTAATTATCAATAGGTGCATTACGTTACACTTTATAAGAATAGATGTAACGTAGCAAGCTTTACTCTTGCGGATATGAGAGCGAAATTTTGTAGCTGATAGGAGCTGAATGTTTATTAGAGTATGAAGTACATCAGCAGAGAATTCCATCGCAGGTTCACGAAGTTATACGCAGGGTGTGGCTATAATATTTACTTCCGGTCACTCAAACGGGGGGGGGGGGGGGGGGGGGGGGGTTCGACCGAACCCCCGAGTCCTCCTTGGCTACGGGTATGCTACCTGCATATTAGACCTACCTGCATCTTAGACTAAGAGGTAGTAGGTAGCGGTTGACTTGCAATCGGACTAAGAAAAGCCATTGTTGAATGGAGATGTCCCGCATATGGAGACAGGTTGCCAGGATTTGGAGAGACAAATTCTCCTGGGACACAAGTGGGGTTGTAGACCATTTTTGTTGCTATCCTCTTTCAAAGCTGACTGGATCCCAAGCAGCACCCATGGCAGTGCTTCAGTCCAGGTAATCTGAGGCTGGTGACATTTCAGAGCACCCTTCAAGTGATGACACTAGTAGGCATCACCCAGTATGCTCTCATGTCAGTTACAGTCATAGAATCTCTAATTCTAACTCCTACTTCTATAGCCCATAGCAATGACCCAAGGTGAGAGCAGTTTTCCCCCAATCCTGCCATGCAGTTACAGTTGCTTCCAATAATTTTACCCTCACATCAGCTGTGACCCAGGGTACTAGTGGGCTACTATTCACTAAGTCTTTGAGAATGATTCACCTATTAAAAATGGTATAATTAAGAATTCTACTTATATATGACAGACTTACTTTAGCGATTACAACACAGATCCTTGCTCCCTCTGGACTTACTAACGATTTAGCAAAAACTTCTCTAACCCAACCAGCCAAAAAAATTCATGGAAGACTCCATACTCTTGTAATTTAGTAGATCCTGTCCACTATATGAATTTGGAGTTAGTAACAGAAACATGCCTACATTTATTTGCCATAAATCCTCCCAGTCTTTGTTCTCCGTTTCTTATAAATCTAGACCCCCAGTCAATTTCAGCTTTTCACAGTACCTCGTCTTGTCTGCCTCGTCTCTCAATATCCTCCCAGTAAAAGCCTTGTTTTCTGGAAATTTGAACTGGAGACAGTAGCTACTCCGCAGCTGGAGCTTGAAGCAATACCAGCAGCAAAACCTGAAGTTAAGCCATAGTTGAAGCGCCACCACAGCTAGAGTATGTCCAAGTTGAGTTGGCCCAAGAAAAACTTGAATAACTTTAGAAAAGAAGCAGCTACGCATCCCAGGTTTGCACCATTGGAAAATTCGCGCTGAAGCGGTTAAGAATATTTTCTCAGTACACTCCACAACCAGAGAGAAAGTGCCATTCCAAAACTCAATACAAAAGTCTGCGGGAATAGAAAAACCCCAGGTTTCCCGCTCAAAACGCGCCCGCTTTTAGTCCCGCGGTCCCGCTCAATTGATCACGCGGACTGTCTTCAATAAGAATTTGTAAACAATGAGTGGCTTCTCAGATTACTTCACTAAATTTCTTTCTTACAATAGTTACAGTGTTAATTAGCACCTGCGTTACCTCCGTTTAATTGACTTGGATTCATATGACTAAATTGCTTCCGGTAAAGTACTTTATGCATTCCTGAATTACAGCGCTTGCGGTCGTGCCAACTCAACTTGTACATACTATAGAAGCTTGGCCTTTAATGCAAGAAGCCGTGCCAATACAAGCAACGCCTACTGCAAGGGGTCTATATATTGGTTCAGCTAAATGGGAACAGCTAAATATATGGGCAATGCTATATGGTCACAGTTATATGGTCACAGCTATATGGTCACAGCTTATATGTTCACGGGCACGAACTTTTCAGCAAATTTAATTGTAGCAATTACTGGCCCTCAGTTTAACCAGAATTGTTGCCAATGATACCTTTCCTCTTACTCCTCTTCCTCTGCTACTTTCCACTGCAGCTCGTTGCTGTGACCTTGTCAAATGTTGGCAAATTAGACAACTACAACATCTACTCTTGTAGAGCTTGTTCTGGATCCCTGGAGTGGGAAATAGAGAGATGTGGTCATCGCAGAGGTCACCGTTACCCCTCCGATTCATCTGCTGAAGAATTGTTCAAACCCGAATCCACTGACTTTGGACGGCGAATTGAGGTGGCATTTTCACTAATAAAAGCGCCCACAGCCAATGACGGTTGTATCGAGTCGGTGGTGCTAATATTTTGCCAGAATGGCAGTAATATTAGTATCCAGTGTATTGGGTCCGAAAGTGATCGAAGTTTGACTCTACAAGATACAAATGGTAACTCCGTATCTAGATCTAGTGATTCCGATTCAGATGTCGCGGTTATGTGGTTCTCCACCGCTAAAATTCTCGGCGCATATAACTATACAACATACCTGTTCATAGGGAAGGCCAACAGTACTTTGTCGGTGTTCATTAATGGAATACAAGAAGGAATTGCCGATACATATAATAATGCAGAGCGTAACTACAATTTAACTAGTCATATATCTGGAGCTAAAATATTGAGAGTATTTGCACAATTGATGGATTACTCTGCCTTTCTTGTAGTGCCTGTTTCAGACGTGGAAATTGGAAATTCAATTCTATTTTCATCACATACTGGAAATGTTTCAATAGTGCTTGCCCCTTCATCAACACAAACTCCATCTAACACCAATCCTGGTATGATTCTAAAATAATCAATTATATAGTAATGATTTACCCAACTATGCTAATATTACAGGGGTTGATTCTACTTCTGCACCGGAAGAAGAACAAGGTAGATATCTATTACAGGCTGGAACACTATTTTGTATCTATCTTCACCCTTGGAGTCTTAGATTGTTTGTAGTATAATGGATTGGTTGGGTATACAGAGTCCATAGTTATTCCTAAAATATACTGATACTATTAAAATATGAATATTATAGCTCTCCCACAATAGACTAAGTGTGGATAAAACAACATATTAGTGGTGTAAGTGTCCACATGGAAGTGAAGTAACACATTTTTGTTTCAAGATTTTTTAGTATTGACTTTATTTACTTAACTCACTCTGTGTCTATACCTGCATGCAAGGATATAACAGGACATTTACCTCATTTTTTTAACCACTCTTATTTTTCTAATTCAATGAGAAGGTTCATATTCTACCAAAGATTAGATAATTGGAACACAATGAATAGTAACAAGTGCTTACTTATTAAATCTATTACTTTAGATTGCCCAATGAAGAAATCTGCCATACAATGCAGTGGATACAGTTTGCTCATTAGTTTAATGTTTGTATTACAAACAATAATATTGTAATTGTATTTTAAAAGTGTTACTTGTAAACAACAGTTTAGTGTTTGTCTTTTAGTGATTTTAACTTACAAATTGGACTTCATCAGCTGAAACAAAAATCCATATTTTATTATTTTTTTCTTTCAACTATTGAAAAGTATTGACTGATATAATATTCCTGTAATGCTACTTTTTCTGTCTATGTATACTGATTTACTGTACAAATCAAGTACAATAAATAGTAGCTATAGGGGAAAATCAAAGCAAAGTCTTACTGGAAAAAATAATCAGATTTAGTGTAATTTTGATTGTTTAGGTAAAGTATAGTTAGTTGCCATCTTCATTTTATGTGGCAACCCTCCATGGCATGTTTCCCTGCTTCATTCCTGTAGGTTAAAGACTTGTGCATGGATTAACTTGTGTGTTCAATTCATATGTCCTGTACTTATCACAAAATACAAGACAGTCTATAATACATGTATACTCTAATAGATAGTACTGCAGGGGCGGATCTAGAATTTGTTAAGGGGTGGGGGTGGGGGGCTCTTATCAAGAAGGGATGAAATAGCTACTTATGGACAATTTTTTTGGCTTTACACATGATAACTTTAAGATTACTTAAAAAAATAGTGTACTTTTCACAGATAGTCATAAAAAAGTTTTAATAAAAATGTTTTCAACCATTTTGAAATAGCCATCATCAGTGTATGGATGATGCTTCAGTGAAGTAATAGATGTCCACAAAAACGTTTCTGTGACAGAGTTTAGCTAACATACATGTTACTATAACAGAGTTAACAGGTTCCATGGAGAGAGATGCTCTTCCTGACTGGCTGTGGTGATACCACTCACTTTAGCCTTTGATTATAAGTTACTTTATATATTGCATTACAGACTAGTGTTATAGCCTTGCTACTTGTTACTTGTTATGATTATAGGATAAGATTATTTGTTTGAAGTGTAAATAATGTAATATTTTACCTGTCTACAATCTTCTCCCTCTACCTAACTAATACTTCAGTATTGGTAGTATTTTCTAATAACTCTTGGGGTGAAGAGCATTTGTGGTATATTAGGGTTGTAGTTAATTGATACGTGTACAAATTGTGAGTGACCTAACTTTGTTATCATCGCATTTTGACCTGCTTTCAATGACTATTACCAATCATGGTAGACAGTTTTCCATATTTTACCTACTGTGGAAGCACTGCGTTTTTGTGAATAGCTATATTTAGTATCTAGGTAAGTAAGTTTGTTTAATCTTCCCTGGCAACTGAATCATACTGCTAAACTGTACAAGTAATAGCTGTATATGTAACTTTGCAGTCAGTGCATTGGTCAGGCAGCTGAAGGTGGGGTTAGAAGGCTTGAGCCTATATTGTGACAAGTATTCTCCTTATTTTGTGACCTCAGCATGTACTGTACAAACAAAAACCATTATGAACATCAATATTGTTTCTGTACATGGGCATGAAAATTGTCAAAGTTGTCATCAAATGTTAATAAGAGTATCAGTTAAACATATTTTATACCATATCCATCAATATCTTACAGCTAGGATCCGTTTGTATTGAGGGTGCAGTAATTATGACACCAACTTAAAAAATCCTCCCCTTTAATGTGGTACTGCTCTGCTCACAAAGACAAAAACAATTTTTATCAATTAATAGCAAATAGTTGTTGGAATATCTGGTGCACAATTTGCCCTTTTGTGCTGTAGCTAGCACATTACCAATTACAATAATAACACAACCGGGTTAGTTAAAAGTAGAAATGTTATTTCCTCCTGGTTAAGAATAATGTTAACTTGTGTTGTGCTAGAAATATTATTATTCAATGCCTCCTCAATTAAAAAATTGTTTTTTCTAAGACAGTATCTCACAAAAGCTTTAGTGTTCAGTGAGTTGGCAGAATGATATTTTATAGTTCTGAAAGAAACTCCATTTGACTGCATAATATGAATGAAGAAAGGAGTCTGAAAGCAGGCTCTGCAGTTTTTACATTATGCTAACTCACTATAATCATCACAATCAATTAGTTAATCACAATTCAAGAATAAGTGTGGCAGAAAGCTGACTATTACTTCTAATCTATTATTGAATTTATTGGAAGAAAGTAATAATGGAATTTCAGAGAATTTTGATTTAAAACCAAATTATGTATCTTACACTGTATGGTACCAGAATTCAATGCTGATTTGTCAATGAAAGATAAACAGCAGATTAGACAGTAATTCAACAAAGTTAATGAAGCACCAAAGGTGCAAACCCTCAGCGCTATTAAACACTACCTAGCTACTACAATATAATCTCCTTCCAAAAGAACAAGCAATCTGTTAGCTATTTTCAATTAGGTATCGAAATAGCTCGACCAATGAAAATGGTAAGGAAACGATAGGTCATCATAAGATAAGAAGCTAAATTGGTCAGAAACAATCACCAGTATGCATTTTCTACACTTCTTTCAACTCGGTTAACTTCCCTGAGCACAAAGCGAACTACACCGCTGGGGCAGAAATTATTTGCTCACGTGATTATGACGTGCCTAGGGGTCGTCGCCCATAAAAGCTGGTACCTACGCGGAGTTGAAAGCTTCGCGTTTTCTCAACGATTAGCCCGAAATTAAAAAAAAAGTAGCACAATAAAAGGTCTTAAATTCGTTCTCTGTAAGTTCATACCTAAAATCAACTGTTAATTTTCAATAATCTCCAAAATCAGAGCGGGACAGACAAACAGACAGAAGACACCATAACCCTCTCCCATGTGCATTGAGGGTCAATGAAATTTGCTTCCATGAAAAATAAGGTTGAAAATGGTCACCATGAAGAACTCTTTTTCTAGCACTGTAAAAATATCCATTTCCCAATTAATCAATTAGGGTTAATAATGAGGACCACCGTTTAAAAAGTATGAAGAAACTCAGTTTTAATTTACATTTTCTGTGGCTCAAGCAGATAAAAAATTTCAATTTTTAGGATAGTAGTTCACATCAAAACCATAGGAGTAATATCAAAACCACATATATTTTTGAGGGACACTGTTTTGTGAAGATGAATAAAGACATGTATACTATTTTAAATGTCCAATTTTCAAACATCTTCTCTCTATTCTTTGACTGACCCCAAATAATTATGCAGTACTTCAGCACACTTGATCCACTTGCATATCTTTATTACAATGATCTAAACATGTTTTTGTTTGCTTAAAATTTATAGTCTGTAACATAGTAAGGATTGTGCAAATTGTTAATTAACAACACTGTATAGTGAGCTATGAATCAGACACTAAAATGACAGGCTATTCAATAACTGATTTTAGTAACACATAGTAAGGCTGATATAATATAGTTGTAGTACTAATACAAAGTTGGCTAGCAAGATGTATGTGTGTTTGTGGTCTTTTTCAATGTGCTGCTATGATTTGACAAGTGCAGAGTTAATCAGGCTAATTATCAACTGACCTGACCTGACCTGACCTGTTCCTACACCTCTGACTTTGACTTTATCATACTTTAAAAGGAGAATTTAATGTAGAGCACAAGAGCTAAACTCACTTATTCATTACTACTCCTATATTATGTGGTGAGTAAAACAACAACTAGTAATTACATATTGGTTATGAAGTGTAGCTATGCATATTTTATCAAATTTTTGTGCTCAAGAACACCACCAGACATAATAAGACATAACTAGTTTTTGGTCCTTAACATTTGAGATGGTAATAACTTTGCTTCACTTGCCTCTGTATTGAAAGTCCATAAACATATATTTATGACCACAGTGAAGTGTAGTTCCATTGAAGTCAACCAGTTCATAAATATGAGAGTAACTCTGATACTGTAGTCAGGGATGTTCTTTTCATAAATAATAGTGTAATTCCTTAGTAGTAATCCAATAGATGGAGTAAAAGGATTAAATAATATTGATATAGAATTTTGATGAGGCCGTATAATCTTTCCATCAATATTACTTTCATTGTCATTACAGGTAAAGACAGCAGCATCATTGTTACAAAATGGAATCTTGACCTTAACTGTTTCTAAAGAAAACAATTATTACTGTACTGAGCAGCATACTATCTTTCAATTTTAATCACAAACTGTTTATACGAGAGCACCCAAGAAGAAAGAGATTTTAAGAATAACATGTGATATTGTCATCATTAGTTTGAAATCCTTATAGTTCTATTTAATGTATACGCTGAACTGTGTGATTGGGATTTAGCTTATCAGAGTTCATGATAACATTATTGGGAATAGTTTCAACTTTTCAACTGACAGATAGAGTAAACAATTGGGGAAACACTTTGGTACTCATGCTTGAGCACACTTAAGTACAGGTAGGTATAGGTCATAAAGTACTCATGAAAATACTCAAATCCATTTGGTAAATTGATTTAAAATACACTGTATTTAAGCACTGCCTAATTTTACTAATACTTCTAAGTACTTTTGAAGTACATGTAACTAGTATCGTAATGCATAATTACTTCGTTCAGCAAGAAGTAATGTGTTGCTCCAACTTCTAATATGTCATAAGCCTCTTACCAGCTCCACTAAGATATCTGGTGGCCTCCATTTATATACAAGACAGTGACAAGTGGAAACTAATATATATATACTATTTTCTTGTTTAGGGTCTCTACCTTCATTGGATAATTTGTTTGATAATTATCTGGATTATACTGCGAGTGTTGTTGACTGGAATCATGGAGACCAGGCTCAAGTTGGGAACTCCTCTCTCCTCACAGTTCGGGTGAGAGAAAAATCTTTAAATTCACATATACCAACTTTATCATTCGCACAAATGCAAGTGGTTTTATTTTTAACATTTTTTGTTCACTGAAGCTCCTTTACTTACTGAATGTGTTATTCTGTATTGTAATAGTTGCTATGTACAAATGGCTCCCCATATGCATTCAAGGCTTCTGATGTGCTGAGTTGTACAATATTGGCAGTCAGTGACACAGAGAGAACTTCTATTCCTCATGTTGTAGAGCCTGTGGGTTTAACCGGAAAGAATACCTTCAAGATATCATTCATGGCTAAATTGGCAGGAAGGTATATTATCAACATCAAGATTAATGGACTAAGTATAAATGGAGGGGATATTCACCGACGATTCATACCAGGTTCGCGACATCAATTAAAATTGTCTTAGCTGTTAGGACATTAATTATATCTCTTTAGGTATAATGGATTCTAGCAAAACAGTTTTTCTGGACAATACTGCTGTGTTTGTAGTCACTAAAGAGGTATACACTGCTATGAAAGTGGCACCAAAGGATTCATTTGGTAACAACACAGATATCAACTGTGACTTGATCAATGTGGAAATAAGAGAGGTATGCAGATATTGAACAGATGTTGAACAGATGTCAGATATTATTCATTAATTTTTGTACTAATTTTCTGCGCAATTCATTATGTATTCATTGCCAGTAAAATATAGTAAACATTAAAAGAATAAGATTTAGTGGACACATTCAAATCAGTTTAGATAATTATGTAGAAAATAAGTACTTGCATTTAAATTATTCCCAGTTCATATCTGGTATATCAGTGACTTGTCTATTTCATATATAGAACAGTGCATCTGGATTGGTAACTGATCATGAGTTTGTGGCTTACAAGAGTGATCCTGACAGCTATGACTTGCTGATCAAACTAGACCAAGAAGGTCACTACGTTTGTTGCATTGAATATGATGGCAGCAGAATGGGACCACAGCACTTCACTATTCTCTGTTTAACTGGTACAAAATTATAGCAAATGTCATTTGTTTGATTCCTCATCAATACGGCTAATTGGGCAAAGTATAAAACTGAGCATAACTCTTGAAGAAATAAAATAAAAGTGTAATTTAAATTTTATTGTACTACTATAAATGGCTATTATTTGATACCTAAAATAATTATATTTAATTAACTAAACTTTAATAGCATATGAAATCCAGCCCTATTGGTTTGTTAATTTGCCTAAGGTCACTATAAGTCAAATTGAAAGTGGCCTAACCCACACTTGTCTATTGTACTATTATACATGTATACCAAATTTCATGTTTTTCAAAAGGTTAACAATTTGCTGCCACCTACTAGTAAGTATGAAACAACTGAAAATTATTCTTACATTATTTTTATTATTTTTTATTATTAGAAACTGATGCAAAGAGAGTAGAAGCCAATACTTGCAGTACAAATCTGAAAATATATTTTGAGGCCTTGATACCTGAAGAGAACAAAAGTGTTTACTTGTATATTTTTCCTAGAGTAAGTCACAATAAAAACACGATTTTAATTCGCTCATCTCCTCACATTAATACACGTTCATAAAATATGATTCATTGACAGAATATTTTAGCTAAGCATCTTGAAAACTTTGTTCATTGAATATTCATGGGATGTAATGTCCTAAAAGTGTATGCTGTAGTCAATTGTATAATCATTTTAAAAGAAATTGCTGTACTTTTTTATTTTAGCTATTGCAAGTGAGACAATACTACTGGATTGTTTTCCATAATGTAATTTCCACGTACAAAGTTTCTCCATCAACCCAGGTGAGATACAAACACATATGTGTAACACTGTAAAAAACGTCTGATTGTTGTCAAATTGACAATTTGATGTATAAAGTATCGTAATCCTTATAGCTATATATAAACTACTATTCCTTCCAACTTATGATAAGTAAGGCTAATATAATGCTAATTATACAGTTGGTGTTAATAGTGACCAGACAGAAGTTTTGAATGATGTAACACTGCTCTTAGTAATTTTTAAACCACTATAATGGATAGCCTTTTAGTATTTTATTTGCATGGACAATTGTAGCTAATTCACGATTATAGTATACCTTGCTAGTGTTCTGATGCCAAGCCTTTTGCAGCAAATTCAATAGTTTTAGTGGGATTTGGTTATGTTGTCAAACCACAAAGTGTAAGCTCTAAGATTGTTCTTGAATTTTCAAATGGTTGTGATCCAGTACTAGAAGGTCCCACAAACAAAAACAGTTGATGTGCACAAACAGTTTGCCAACAGTTGAAGAATTAGAAGAAAAATGATTTATCTGCATGATCATGCATACCAAATGAATATATTAGTGAGAAAAAATGCAAACAGCCTGTGCTATTTCAATCTTGTATTTTTAACAAATCATTCACTAATGCTATTAATGATGTCAATTTTAAATCTATTGTTCATTATACTAATGTGTTTAAATTTTTGCTCAATGATACAGATCATCTATCATCCAGATCCACAATTATTCACAATTAATGATGGGTTTCAAGAACCTATTACTATCAAGTCAGCCCATAGAAATATTCTTGGGGCTACTTTTCACAAGTTCATGCTCAAGAACATTGGAGGGTCAGAAAAATTCGCAGAGAAGCAAAAGTTTTTTTACAGCGAACTAAAGCAACATCATCACCAGCAGGATGCAAGCAACCGCAGTCGAAGGACAATAACAGTGTCTCGATTCAACCTCGTTGAAACTGTAAGAGTTACATTTGCTGCTGCTATATTCAGACTTAAATATTTATTATTTACTGCAGGCTATTCAGGCTACAAAAAGTTTTTCTTTAGCTGAATGGTGCAAGAACTTTTATGTTAAGTTTGAAGGAGAAGAAGGTAAATTATTATAGTATGATAGCAAAATTGGATTCCTAATTTGTTAAAAAAATGTACTAAGCCATACACAAGAATTAAAATAAAAACTCATGCAAACAAAAGCAGTAATTGGCTATTGATTAATACTCTGAATACTTATCTGAAGATTGGATTATTTAATGTTGTAATTTTAAGACTTCCTGTGGTGCATTTGGGTATCTCACTCCTGTGGTTCAATTTTAAATAAAACTGGTTGATTAAGTTGAGTGTTATTGTCAGGAAGTGAGTGAGTATTTTAACTATCAACAAAATATTTGCATCATAGTTGGTGCATATTAAAAAGCATTTAAGTAATTTAAATGAATGAAATGTATTGCATTTAGCTATTGTAAAGGATAGTTGCAAGAAATTAATGTAAGTTGCATTAGTCCACATATGAAATTTATTATTATTATTAACCCCCAGAGCACATGCGCAATAGGGTTATAGTAGTCATCCTGTCTGTTTGTCTGTTTGTCTGTCCGTCTGTCTGTCTGTCTGTCTGTCTGTCTGTCACGCTCTGGTTTTGAAGATTACTAATAATTAACCGTTGATTTAGGTATGAACTTACTCAGAACGAAGATTTAGCTTTCATTATGCTACTTTTTTGAACTTCGGGCTAATTGTTGAGAAAACGCGGACTTTCAACATTGTGTAGGTACCAGCTTTTGTGGGTAACGCCCCCTAGCGTCACGTCATAATCATGTGTGCAAATAATTTCTTGCCGCCCGTGGTGTAGTTTGCTTTATGCTCAGGGAAGTTAACGGAGTTGAAAGAAGTGAAGTTTCACGTTGAAAATGTATACTGGTGAGTGTTTCTGGCCTGTGGATATCCTTCTTTTATAAAGACAGCATTTCCATGTATGTTTTCATTGCTCAAGCTATGTTGATGCCTGATTAAAATAGTTAATAGATATTGCTTGTTCTTTTGGCCTGAGATTATATTGTAATAGCTTAGTAGCGCTGAGGGTTCGCACCTTTGGTGCTTCATTATGAAAGCATTTCTATGATAGTTATACACTTATAATTGAAGAAACAAATTCTAACTAAAATTTATTGTAACTTTTATTTTGGAATTGCCTGTAGGCTTAGATTATGGTGGGCTGAGTCGTGAATTCTTTGATCTATTGAGTGTTGAATTGTTTGATGTTTCTAACAAGCTATTTATGCGATTCAATGAAGAAGATCATCAGGGTTTGGTGAGTCATAACATGATTTGAAGCATTACACACATTATTATAACTTGTGAGAGCAATATTTGAAGTATTTACTGATGTATTTCATGTGTTGCAATAGATTCTTCCCAATCCATCTCATTCACGACCTCCCAAGTGGAAGCTCAAACATTATTATTTTGCTGGAAAGATTGTAGGAAAGTGCTTGTTTGAAAGTGCAATGGGAAATCACCAGCTCATTAAGGCTCGATTCTCAAGATCATTTCTGGATCAGCTAATCAGACTAAAAGTAAACTATAAGGTAAGTTAATAAGATACGTAGGACAGATTATATTGTAGTTTTGAGAATATTGTGGAAGCAAAGTTTTTTGTATAAACTAACTTTATAATGATATGTAGTACCTACTTCATTTTTTTTATAAAGAGCACTTTCTGTTTTCTTTTCGATAGTATTTTGAGACTGATGATCCTTTATTATACACCAGCAAAATTAAGTATATTTTGGAGAATGAAGTCACAGATCTAGAACTTGTTTTTGCTGAAGAAGTTTTTCATACACCAGGACATCCAAGAGTGAGTTGCCATAAGTACATGCAGTAATCGAAATACAGTATCATAATTACCAACTCTAATATTTGTGAAGATTATGGAATGCATTAATAATTAATTATGCATAATGTACTCTCATCCATTCATGCATGACCTTATGTAAACAATAGTTGTCACACTTAAAGGCACTCAGTTGTTAAGTAGTAGCAATAGGAAATAGCTACTTCTAAAGCTTCTTGTCAGAATAAAAAAAAGACAGAAGCTGGACGTATGGGCATATAGACAAATGAACAGACAGACAGATAGATAAGCAGGTAAACAAACAGACAGACAGGTAGACAGGTAGACAGACAGACTGAAATCATTGAAAAGATCAATGTTATAGAGAATGACAAAAGAGTAAAATAATCATATTATTATTTGCCTCATTTAATTCATATGTTATTTTCACATTTTAGGTGGTACCATTAGTGAAAAATGGGGATAAAATGAAAGTGACTGAATTTAACAAGATCAAGTATTTAAATGTTCTCTCCCAATACAAGTTTACTACATGTGTCAAACAAGAAGTTGAACAGTTTTTGAAAGGTAAATTACATCAATAGATTATTCAGTTTATAAATAGTAGTAAAACAAACATCACACTTCATGTTCTAGGTCTTAATGAATTTGTTCCTGATGATCTGCTCAGTATCTTTAATGAAAATGAGTTAGAGGTACGTGAGACTAATGTGTTTTTCTGAGTGTTAGCACAAACTTAGTATTAAATAATTTAAGGTTTACGCTAAACTAGTGAAAATTCAATATTTCAAAATTATTATTATATTTATGCTGGACTTAAAAATGTATAGTAGCCATGCATGTATACCGAATGCAGCATATTGTGTATAATAAAAACAATTATATTTATTTGATGGGCATATGTCATAAATATAATATGTGTATAAGTATGTGTATGTTATAATAATGATGATTAGTTAACCCTTTCACTATCAATAGCGCCATATGGCACTTTTACCAATAAAAATTCAACCACTCGTGATCCGTACGCACAATGAAAAGCTTCAACAACGCTCTAAATAGGTGGATTTTGTGTTGTCGGTAACTAAGGGAAAAAGGGAAAAGTAAATTTGAATTTTTAAATTGACCGCACGTGTCGACCGCAGTAGAGGGAATGGATGCCAACGAAATTATTCAGCGCTTATTTGACAACAATTTCAGTCTTTCTGAGAATGAAACTAGCAATGAGGAGGGTGAAGGAATGTTTGCGTATGCTGGGCAGCAGCATTTGGACACAGTTGAGCTAGCAACTCTGAGTAGTGGAGTGGAAGTTCAGCGTATTAGCACTACTGGAGCCAACTTGGATGTTTCAGGTAAATTTAGAGTAGTAAAATAAATGTAGTAGATATATAAAATATAGTCAAACTATACTTTTTAGGTGTTTTATATAGTAAGTAACATGCAAAATAGCTGGTTGCAAGTCAATACAAAAAACATATATATATAGAGAGAGAATGCACACACATGAATAAATTGAACAGGAATCTATTGTAATTTTACAGACTATGAGTCAATTGACATGGATGATCAAGCAAGTCAAGGGAGTTTCCATCTTCCAACATCCATGGAAGACTTCAGTCCTTCATCTACTATGGATGTCACTTCTCAAGGGTCTGGAACAGAAACAGACATTTCTCAACAGTGTGTTAGTGGAAGTAGGTGGCATGTACAAGGAGGGAGAAGGAGAGGGTAGTCAGTGAGTAGGCGAGTAACAGTAAAAGCAAGGCCTAGCATGGGAGGAAGAGGAAGAAGGGGAAGGAGGCGTGTTAGTACAAGGCTTAGTAGTAGAAAGGGGTGTGGAAGACCAATCAATTCAGGCAGCAGTAGTAGTAGCAGTACTACTCATTTGTCGGCTGCTACAGTTGTCGTTCTCAATGAAATAGGTTCTCTGGTATGGAATAATGAGGAGCCACAGTCATGTACACAGCAGTATACCCAAACTCCAGGTCCCACTTCACCAGATGTTACTGGTGATAGTACTCCTGTTGAGCTTTTTTGCCGTTTCTTTTCTGACGATGTGTGGGATTTGATAAAGGAAGAAACTAATCGTTATGCTGGTACCTGTATAACAAATAATCTTAGTGGTCGTGTCTGGAATGATGCAACCGTTGAAGAGCTAAGGGCATTCGTGGGCATTTTGATTTTGATGGGAATTGTGGGGTTACCATGAATGGAATACTGGTCCACTAATTTTCCACTCATTAGTACTCCAGGCATTAGTAGCATTATGCCTAAAACTAAATTTGAACAGTTATTCAGGTTTTTTCACTTGAATGACAGTAGCAAGCGGATTCCATATGGTCATAATGGACATGATAAATAATTCAAAGATTGGAAATTGTTGAACTTGCTTTTGTCCACTGTTTGAATCTGAGTTTCAAATGCATCAATATTGTATATTGATGAAGCCATGATATCATTCCAAGGTAGACTTCGCTTCAAACAGTACATGAAAGATAAGCCAACCAAATGGGGGAATAAAAGTTTTTGCTTTATCTGATGCTCCTACTGGGTATGTGAAGAGGATGCAAGTATATACAGGTAAAGGTTTAGATAATGGTGTTTCTGATGTTGGATTGTGTACCAAGGTAGTGTTAGATTTGATGAAAGGTTTTGACCATATGGGGATTCAACTGTACACTGACAACTTTTAGTCCTCTTATAATTATAGGCTTTATAAGCTCCAAGGCATCAATGCATGTGGTACTGTGCGTCCCCAGAGAGTAGGCTTTCCATCTGAGCTGATCATCAAGGCTTCTGAAATAAATCGTGGTGTGTACAGATATCTTAGTAATGGTCCTCTTCTTGCATGTTCGTGGGTTGACAAGAGGTCTATGTATTTTTTATCTACAATGCACATTGGTGAGCGTGTTGGAAACCCTACAGTGAAAAGGAGGCAGGCTGATGGTACTCAAGCAGATATTCCATGTCCACCATGCTTTCCTGATTACCTGAAGTATATGCGAGGTGTAGAGGGGAGATCAACTTGAGAGTTACTATAATGTTGGTAGAAAATCAAGGAAGTGGTGGAGGCGAAATTTTTTCTTTTGTTTGGAAGTTTGCATTTTGAATAGTTTTGTATGAAAAAAATGGTCAGGTCTAATGAACATCAATAGCGAGGTAGAAAAAAAATAGATATGTTGTCATTTAGGCATGAGCTAGCAAAACAGCTCATTGGTAGTTTCTCTACAAGATGTCGTAGTGCTGGTCATCCACGATCTGTTGAGCATCTTCAGCTAGATAGACTGAATGTAAATTTAGGTCACTAGCCTAAGCATGCAGATAGAAAGGGGAATTGTGCTGTCAGTTATCATAAGAAAAAATAAGCTTACTGTTGTTGGGAATCACCATGAGTCTCGTGTTCAATGTGAGTACTGCAAAGTGCATTATGTGTATCATCTGAAAGAAACTGTTTAAAAAAGTATCACACCCTTGTAGACTTCACTTCATGAAACTAACTGCCCATATTTTTGAAATATATAATTTATATTTGATAGTTTATGCACAATTTTCAGTTATTCATTTTTTTGTACTTCATGGTTATTCATGCTCTATATTTTATGAACACATATCATCTCACATTCACATCAACATTACTGATTACTGTCTATTATAGAAATAATAAACTGTTTGAAGAAAAACGATTAGAAAGATAGGTCTAATACAATTTTTATACAGGAATTATCTAAATATATTCATGAAATTGAGCTCAGGCTAAATATGAAACCTTAGTTGATTAGTTTTGTCCCATGAAGTAGCTGTACAGTAAAAGAATCCATGGACTGGCTTGAACCAGCCTGGAGTTCAAAATAACATTATTCATTGCTGTGGTTTACAAAATAATTTTATTCATGTTGTGGTTTACAAGTGTTAATTATCACACATTGGTTGGTAGGCAACACAAATATTCTATCTGTAATGTACATTTTATATAGACAATTCTTTTCTATGGTTGCTATGGACCATTTTAAAGTCCTGATTTTTTTATAGTTTTTTTTCAAAATGTCTAAATACATCCGACAGTGAAAGGGTTAAATAGCTAACTATATGCATCTCATTAAAAGTTGATCATATCATTTGAGCATAATTGTCAAGTTAACAAGTTTATAATTGATCTTTCTTAAATACAGGTAACTTCACTAACTCACTCACTTGTGTAATTTTGATATTTTCAGTTACTAATGTGTGGAGTTGGAAAGGTCAACTTTGAAGACTTAAAGATCCATGCTGAAGTCAGAGGAAGTAATTCTGGTTTTGAACAGGTCTTGTCATGGTTCTGGTCACTCAGTAGTAGCTTTACTCAAGAAGAAATGGCTAAACTACTGCAGTTTGTCACAGGATCTTCCCAACTTCCTCCTGGAGGATTTCAAGACCTTAATCCAAAGTTCACCATAATGCCAGCTCCTGTCACGGGAAGATTGCCAACTTCTCACACATGGTAGAAATTGTAGTCTGATAATAAGATTATATATATTATAGTAAATAGTTTCTTTGAAATTCTCCATATAACACATAGATATATATTTAAAATAATACTATTAGATGCACAATAAAATAGCTACTGCATAATTATTAGAATTCTAAGAATGACTAAATCATATTCCGATCACTCATTTGTACACTCTGGAGTAAGTCACACTTTGCTTTACTGACTTGCTAATGAATATAGCGTTGATGTTTTGCATGCAATGGATAATGAGACACACTACTTGATAAGAATACATCTGATTAAGAGAGTGGTTCCACGCATGCAAACAAATACGCAACAGTCTAAAATTATATAAATTAGTTTCAATGTTATTAAATAAATAGCTCAGATTTGTCAAATTAAATGCTTATGCTTTGGTCAAGAGCTTGCTTTCTTGGTTTATTTACTTTCTTTCAATTAATATTGATTGTAATGTGCCTTAATTACTCTGTATCAAGTTAAATTTTATCAAAAAATATTCTGTGATTGGTAATATAACTTCTACTGTGATAGTGTTAATTATAATAAGTTTCTTGTGTTGTTGTTGTTTTGTAGTTTCAATCAGTTATGTCTACCATCTTATAATTCCTATGAACAGTTCCATTCATCTTTCATGATTGCAATAAATGATGGATCACAGGGATTTGCAATGGAATAGATCAATTACCTCATCTGTCTCACAATCAATTGTCAATTTCGATATCAATTCAGTGTATTTATTATTTATGTATTTTCCCCCCCTCAAAGTGAATAATATTGAATGTAATAATAAAAAAACTGGTGGCACAAATAATAAATAAATATAATAACTTAATAAAACTTCTTAAGATTCCAAATGCAGTCCTTGGAAAACATTTTGCCTCTGTTACTACATAATCGTCTTCATTGGGATGGTATTTTGCTCCTTATAATGTCATGTGAAAATAGGCCAGCCACAGAATAGGCCCATTGAAACTCCCAATAGAGAATAGTCTCTGAACAAAAAACAATTGTTGCCAACAAGTGTCCTCACTCAGGAGGCTCAACAGCAGGGGCTGCCCGATCATGTTCGAAATTTTTAGAACTGTTCCTTATTTTTTGTCCTAAAAATTGTGTTATTAGTTCATAAGAGTAATATATAATTGAGAGGCACGGTTGCATGAGGTATTGTGCTAAGAGCATATGGCTCAATTATAAGCACCTGACAGTAGGGCAGCATGTGGCTCTTCCTATTGGTTACAATTCATGCTAAATACATGTGGCTCATTTAATTAGGACCTAATATAGGGAAGTTTGTGGCTCTTATTTGTTACAACTCATGCCAAGAGCTTAAGTGATCATAAGTGATCGCTGATTAAATCCAACACTGATGCCCTCCAGCACAAATGCTTGCTAGCCCAGGTATATGATTTTTATCCCTTACAATACATAAAGTAAAAAAGAGAGAACATTCAGATGAGTGGGAGCAAATTGAAAAGGGGGTGGGGTGGGGGTTGGAGGAGGGGTTGAATTTATTTTCTGCAACCGTAGTATAACACATGCTAAAAAGTTGACAGCTGCATTTATTACTTGTAACTGTGTTCCAGATAACATATTAACATTTTTTTTATTGGAGAAAAGCAACTTGCATGTAGCTATGTAACTATTATAAGGAAATGAAAGTGGAAGGGCTGAGGCCACCACAATTGAAAATAAATTGGGGTTAGCTGCTCCTTTTGTCCAAATTTTGTGGAGAAGTCCAAATAATCGACATTTTAACCATATTATTCAAATTGAAATAAACAGTAAAGAATTTATTTTCTAAAGCTCTGGCTACATTCATACTATACTATGAAATGTGAAAAAGTGGGGGCCAAGCCCCCCAACTATTAAAAATATGGATGGAGAAGGAGGTAAGTTGCTCCTCCTGCCTTCCTTCTCCTACCCCTCTGAATTTAACAGTGAATTCCAAGTGCAGTTTTAAAATAGTCTTTCAATGACTCCTACAATCCTCTAAACAGAATAAGTTCATGTGGTCGACACGCATCATACAGTGCTAGAAAAGAATTGCTGTATTTCAGTGGCTCAAGTAGTTGGCTATGCATTGTTAATTGATAAAGTAAACAACAATTCAATTTTAGGTCTGCCACAGCTGCAGGGCACGAGGATACTGTTGATGCCATTTTGCAGCTATTACTCCAAGGAGTGTCTCTTCTCCTGCGTTGTCTTGGTCTTCACCTGGGGTGGGTGGTCATGCTTACAATAGTGGAATTTAATTCTTTACCCAACTTTTCATTTATAATCGTATAATTTTTTATTATACTTGCATTAATTGTTTAGAAATTTTACCTATGCCTACAAACTAAGTAAGTGTTTGAACCACACAAGGTAAAAAGTGGAATCTATGTTAGTCCAAAAAATTTGTTTTACTGTATCACTATTACTCTAATTTATCACTAGAAATCTTGTTAGGTGAAGAATAGCGAATAGCTTTGTCTAGTAGAGAACGAAAGGTATTGTTTTTATGTAATCTTCAGGAGAGTAGTCAGATAGTGTAGAAGGAGAAAGTTTGGTGGGATTAATGTAGCTCCACTGTGAACTAAAATGCCTCACAAATAAGAAACAAAAATTTTAAATTGCCATTTTTGCAAAAAAAAAAAAAAAAATTACTGTTGTGTAAATGAATAATAGCTTCAGTGAAATCTCTCTACTAAAACATGCTTGGAGGCACCAACCTTGTGACCCTCGTAGAGAGTTTGGCTGCTTTCAGTGTTTTATTTATTATATATATATATATATTTTTTATTGTGGTTGATCATTTTGTTTCATTTAGGTTGGTTTTTGTTCAGGCTGCTTTCGATGTCCTTTGTATATACATTCAACTGTAGTCACTTTACATATTTAGAATTTTGTAGTGTTGAAATTAATGTTGTATGAAACATGCAATCTTTGTAATATTGTGTTGCTATAATGGTCTGTTCTGGATTGTGGTTAATTGTTGTGGTAGTCATTTTTGTACATTTTATCTTTATATAGCCATTTAAGATTATTTTCATAACATCAAAATTTTTATCAACTGATGCTCTTCAATGACTGTTTACAACACATTAAACATTTTCCTCAAAGATGAGAAAATTCTTCGGTAAACCACACTTTGGAGCCTTGTTACCAAGTTACGCCTTTTTCTTTGCTTCTGCCGAGATCTTGCATTAGTTGATGTCTCTCTATGCACAGCTGGTGTAGTTGTATTACTAGCAGGCTGGTTTGTGTTGTCAGCTGAGCCAAGTGAGTAGTCTAGTTCTAATACAGGTGATATCTCTGGTTCAGGAAGCACTGGACCAGAAGGATTCTGTTTGATAGATGTAGATGGGATTGACTGTCCAGGCAAAGTTGTGGTCAAAGAAATGTCTTGCTTCATTGAAGTAGATGTCACAGATTTGGTATGTTGAGTTGTAGTGGCAGTTGAATAAATGTGATGACTGTCCTGTTTAATGGTAGTAAGGGACAGTGATGTTGCTGGCAGAGTTGTATTAGTAGTTAAAGTATTTGAAGTACAAAGATAGCAGTTTTGCTCCATTGAATTTGAAGTGACAAATTTTGCAGGAAGAGTGGCATTGGTTGATAGACTCAGATGGTGATCCAGCTCCTCTGAAGTTGATGAATCAGATTTTGCAGGTATTGTCTTGCCAGCTTCATCAGGAGTGAGGCTGTCTTGCTTCACTGATGTCACCGATGCCGATTTAACTAGCTGAGTTGTGCTTGCAGCTTACTCAGGTAAAGGGTTGTTGATCGATTTAAGTGCATTTGAGAATGCTAGTTCATCAGCAAGTAAAGGACAGTTGTTAGCTGTATTCAAAGAATGGCAATCCTGCTTCTTTGAGCATGAAACTGAAGCAGATAGAACTGTGTTGCTAGCAGGGATAAGATGTTCCTCCTGCACTTCTGAACCTGATGATTCTCTGACCGGTAAAGCTGTCTCAGGATCAGTTGTATCCATAGCATTCATAGTATCTTGCTGATCATTGGATGGTAGACGTGGGGAGTGAACCTCAACATCATAGCAGCGAGTACTTGAATCCACACTATGAAAGATGGAGGGAAGGGAATTTTGCACAGTATGTTTGCCTCCACATGGTCCTTCCCATGACGGGCGAACAGATGGAAAACTCGTCATCCACATGTGGGACAAGATTTCCGCAATTATCAGACGAGCAGTGACGTCCACAATGAGAAGGGATCGTACCAACTGCTCGTATTCTGAAGGAAAAATAAGAACAATGATGTGGTTATAAATAAATACCAGTATTGATTTACCTCCAGATATCTGATTGCCTTCCATAGGCACGTGATGATAATTGCAGAGGCGATTGATGATTTGGTTGTCATCTCCAAATGGCAGATAACCCATAACTATGGCGTACAGAAGCACGCCCCTGTAAGCGTAGTAATAATCATATTATAAGACATGAATAAGATAGGTATATAACTTACATGCTCCATGAATCAGCTAACTGTGGATTGTAGTATGGGTGTGGTGAGAGAACTATTTCAGAGCCCCATAGCTGTACGATCCACATGGAGTGGAGCAAAAGTTGCTTTGAGACTCCAGAGCAAATTGCAAAATCGAATGAATAAAAACAATGAATTAAATATAATAATATTTAACCCTCAACCACACTCACCGCCTAATTTCACATCCATGTTTTTGTTGAAGAACACATTCTCCATCTTGATATCACGATGTGCAATACCTGGAATGGATGTGTGATATTGCCTGGCACATTTGCTGGAAGATGTGCCTCGCCTCTTCCTCTGGAAGATGTCCTCTAGAGTTGAAGTAATCCAGAAGGTCCCCATTCTCAGCAATTTCCAGTGCAATGAAGCAGTAGCGCTCTGTTTCCACAATCTGGAAAGTGCTGATGATGTTAGGATGGGAGATCTTCTGGAGAGTGGAGATTTCTCAGGCAGAAACTTCTCCACATCTCCCTGGTCCAGTTTACGTTTGTTGACTATTTTGATGGCTATCTAAACAATAATTCAGCGAAGCGAGCGGAGCTGACTCTCTAATGAGTTCGCGATATATATATATATATTTAGGTCTAGAAATTGTTTTTGTTCTTGCGTGGGCGTACGTGTGTACCCTTTCTCCTACGCGCTTGCGCGGGCCCGGTAACCATCTTAGCAACATTTTGTTTTGTTTACCCGCTGTACGAAGTAGCGATGCCCGGTAGACAAAACGTTAGAAACGCTCCGTCAAGAGCTTTGAGGGCGTTAGAAACTCCTGAAGAAAAAGTAGTAAGGAGAGCGATAAGAAATGAAAAAGACAGGTCAAGGAGAAGGAGAGCTAAAACGAAACAGAAACAGGTAGCAAAGTAAAGAATCTGACAGTATTTTGTAGCCACACCAAGCATGCATGGAATAGCTGCAATTACAGGGAACATGCATCGCTCGCTTCTCTATGTTGTGCTATTAGAGCACATCACTAGTAATTCAGCGAAGCGAGCGAAGCGAGCGGAGCTGACTCTCTAATGAGTTCGCGATATATATATATATTTAGGTCTAGAAATTGTTTTTGTTCTTGCGTGGGCGTACGTGTGTACCCTTTCTCCTACGCGCTTGCGCGGGCCGGGTAACCTTCTTAGCAACATTTTGTTTTGTTTTACCCGCCGTACGAAGTAGCGATGCCCAGTAGACAAAACGTTAGAAACGCTCGGTCAAGAGCTTTGAGGGCGTTAGAAACTCCTGAAGAAAAATTAGTAAGGAGAGAGATAAGAAATGAAAAAGACAGGGCAAGGAGGAGGAGAGCTAAAACGAAACAGAAACAGGTAGCAAAGTAAAGAATCTTTCTTTTTGAAAAGCCATTAAATGTTCCTAATTTATTTATTAGACTATTCCTGAGGATTACTGTACCAATCAACTTTATACAGCTGTAGACTCAACTACTCTTGAAGACACTGAAAATGCAGCCACACCATCTGAACAAGAAGCTAATATCCCCACTACTTTTTGTACTGCAAGAGGAAGGAAAAGACATCTATCAGAGGACATCCATTCTCATATACACCCAAAGCAGCAAAAAAAGTTGCAGAAAATATAACTCAAACAATTTCGATACCGCAAAGCCTTTCAGCTTATCAGCAACGAATGCAAGAGGTAAATATAAAATAAAATATATACTTCAATAAGTTAATACGAGACATATTTTCATTTAGGAAACCATTATGCAGAGAACAACGTCTACAACTAATGTCACAAAAACAGCAAGTCACACATTTGTTTGAAAGTGATAGTGAAAGAGATCACAGGCTCCACTGTTTGTCCACTAACCAACTGTTGAGAACAGCAAATGAATCTTCATTACAAAATTCCTGTAGATTAGAGCAGTTGTCAACTAACCAACAGCAGAGATTGGCTGATGAAACACCACTTCAACGGGAGACTAGATTGTCTCAAGTTAGGGGGAACAGGTCAAGACAACATCCCCAGGTTCCATTGCACCATATTATTCCAGCATTTGATGATCCTCAAGTTCACACAGCAATGAGTAATTTTCATGCTAAAATCTCATTGATTACTATCCCAGTCTGCATAACGTGTATGGAGAAGTTTCCAGGCACCTAAATGAAATTTAAGTCATTGGAATGTTGTCGATGTAGCCGGGATAAACATATCCCTAAGCTCTATTCAGCTCAAAATAACATGCATCCTGGAAACATTCCTCCACACAATTGCAGGTTAAATTTAATGTAACTATAAAAATTAACCTAACTCTATTATCAAACTATGTAGTCTAAGATCTACATCCATTTAACATACTCCGCTCTCCCACATGAATATGTTATAGTACCCAAACAAACTCTTTTATTTTTTATTTTATTAAACCACAAAGTTTACATCAGCTATATCTGTAATGATGTATGACATTTTTAATTAAATAGCTGTATGTTCAACACCAGCCAATAACTTTGATGGTAAAATAATTCATTATTCTTATATTATCACAAATAATATAACACTTAAACTTTATTATATAAAGCAATACTATGTAGCTGATTACGAATTACATTAATAAAATAAATAATAAAATAATTCATTACTCATGTTTTAACACAAAATATAACATTTAAACTTTATTATACATAGCCTAAATTTTATAGCCTTCATCATACAGTGGTATAGAATAGAAGAACCAATGAATCTATATGAAACAACAGACAGACATAACATTAACAACATCAAAATAAATAACTGTATCTATAGCTGCAATTACAGGGAACATGCATCGCTTGCTTCGCTATTTTGCGCTATTCGAGCGCACCACTAGTACAAAACATAACATTACTGGCAAAAATTTATATTTCTCTAACCATTCGACGTAGTCTGGCGCGCGCAGCCCCTCCGCGGAAAAAATCGGGAGGGTCTGGTGACCCGTACGTACCAGTTTGGTGTATTTCCCCATGAATCATGGGGAAACGTATAAAATGTGTACTTCATATGATAACGTGATCTAAAAATAGTTACAACTAGTGTGATGTGCTCTAATAGCACAAAATAGCTAAGCGAGCGATGCATGTTCCCTGTAATTGCTGCAGCTATTCCATGCATGCTTGGTGTGGCTACAAAATACTGTCAGATTCTTTACTTTGCTACCTGTTTCTGTTTCGTTTTAGCTCTCCTCCTCCTTGCCCTGTCTTTTTCATTTCTTATCGCTCTCCTTACTAATTTTTCTTCAGGAGTTTCTAACGCCCTCAAAGCTCTTGACCGAGCGTTTCTAACGTTTTGTCTACCGGGCACGCTACTTCGTACGGCGGGTAAACAAAAAAATGTTGATAAGAAGGTTACCCGGCCCGCGCAAGCGCGTAGGAGAAAGGGTACACACGTACGCCCACGCAAGAACAAAAACAATTTCTAGACCTAAATATAACTAGTGGTGCGCTCGAATAGCGCAAATGCATGGCGAGCGAGTAAATATATGAGTATAGGTAAAGATGATTTGTGAAGGAAATCGCTAAATAATAGCAATGATTAGGCATGAAGAGTTAACAAAAACAGAATTACCTGAATAAACTTAGAAAGCAGTGGCAAAGAAGCGCAGCTTGACAAAGACTTCACAATTGTTTCAAGAAGAGAGTAGCTATAAACATTTAGGTTGAAACAAAGTTGCGTAAGGCAGTGCAGCAGGATTCTCCGTGCTCGTTAATTGAAAAATACTGGAACTGTGAACGCTTTACCTAACTTACGTAATTAGAAGCGCGGGCGAAGATTTTTGACGTACGCATATATACCTATATCTGAAATCTCAATTGAACACGACTGAGAGTCAGCTTCGCTCGCTTCGCTTGCTCGCTGAACTAGTGGTGCGCTCGAATAGCGCAAAATAGCGAAGCGAGCGATGCATGTTCCCTGTAATTTCAGCTATAGATACAGTTATTTATTTTGATGTTGTTAATGTTATGTCTGTCTGTTGTTTCATATAGATTCATTGGTGCTTCTATTCTATACCACTGTATGATGAAGTTTAAATGTTATACTTTATGTGGTAAAACAAGAGTAATGAATTATTTTATTATTTATTTTATTAATGTAATTCGTAATTAGCTACATAGTATTGCTTTATATTTAAATGTTATATTATTTGTGATAATATAAGAATAATGAATTATTTTACCATCAAAGTTATTGGCTGGTGTTTTAGACAGAATATACAGCTATTTAATTAAAAATGTCATACATCATTACAGTTATAGCTGATGTAAACTTTGTGGTTTAATAAAAATAAAGAGTTTGTTTGGGTACTATAACATATTCAGAGGGAGAGCAGAGTATTTTAAATGGATGTAGATCTTAGACTACATAGTTTGATAATAGAGTTAGGTTAATTTAACCTGCAAGTGGAGGAATGTTTCCAGGATGCATGTTATTTTGAGCTGAATAGAGCTTAGGGATATGTTTATCCCGGCTACATCGACAACATTCCAATGACTTAAATTTCATTTTGGTGCCTGGAAACTTCTCCATACACGTTATGCAGACTGGGATAGTAATCAATGAGATTTTAGCATGAAAATTACGCATTGCTGTGTGAACTTGAGGATCATCAAATGCTGGAATAATATGGTGCAATGGAACCTAAGGATGTTGTCTTGACCTGTTCCCCCTAACTTGAGACAATCTAGTCTCCCGTTGAAGTGGTGTTTCATCAGCCAATCTCTGCTGTTGGTTAGTTGACAACTGCTCTAATCTACAGGAATTTTGTAATGAAGATTCATTTGCTGTTCTCAACAGTTGGTTAGTGGACAAACAGTGGAGCCTGTGATCTCTTTCACTATCACTTTCAAACAAATGTGTGACTTGCTGTTTTTGTGACATTAGTTGTAGACGTTGCTCTCTGCATAATGGTTTCCTAAACGAAAATATGTCTCGTATTAACTTATTGAAGTATATATTTTATTTTATATTTACCTCTTGCATTCGTTGCTGATAAGCTGAAAGGCTTTGCGGTATCGAAATTGTTTGAGTTATATTTTCTGCAACTTTTTTTGCTGCTTTGGGTGTATATGAGAATGGATGTCCTCTGATAGATGCCATTTCCTTCCTCTTGCAGTACAAACAGTAGTGGGGATATTAGCTTCTTGTTCAGATGGTATGGCTGCATTTTCAGTGTCTTCAAGAGTAGTTGAGTCTACAGCTGTATAAAGTTGATTGGTACAGTAATCCTCAGGAATAGTCTACTAATAAATAAATTAGGAACATTTAATGGCTTTTCAAAAAGAAAGATTCTTTTACTTTGCTACCTGCTTCTGTTTCGTTTTAGCTCTCCTCCTCCTTGCCCTGTCTTTTTCATTTCTTATCGCTCTCCTTACTAATTTTTCTTCTGCAGTTACTAACGCCCTTAAAGCCCTTGACCGAGCGTTTCTAACGTTTTGTCTACTGGGCATCGCTACTTCGTACGGCGGGTAAACAAAACCAAATGTTGCTAAGAAGGTTACCCGGCCCGCGCAAGCGCGTAGGAGAAAGGGTACAAACGTACGCCCACGCAAGAACAAAAACAATTTCTAGACCTAAATATATATATATCGCGAACTCATTAGAGAGTCAGCTCCGCTCGCTACGCTCGCTTCGCTGAACTAGTGGTGCGCTCGAATAGCGCAAACGCATGGCGAGCGAGTAAATATATGAGTATAGGTAAAGATGATTTGTGAAGGATATCGCTAAATAATAGCACTGATTAGGCATGAAGAGTTAACAATAACAGAATTACCTGAATAAACTTCGAAAGCAGTGGCAAAGAAGCGCAGCTTGACAAAGACTTCACAATTGTTTCAAGAAGAGAATAGCTATAAACGTTTTGAGTTGCGTAGCAGGATTCTCCGCGCTCGTTAATTGAAAAATACTGGAACTGTGAACGCTTTACCTAACTTACGGAATTAGAAGCGTGGGCGAAATATTTAGACGTACGTATACATACATACATACATATATATACATGTATATATATCTGAAATCTCAATTGAACACGACTGATAGTCAGCTTCGCTCGCTTCGCTCGCTCGTTGAACTAGTGGTGTGCTTGAGCACAAATGCCGAGCGAGCCTGATAGTTAGGTAACATAAAAATGTTACTATTTTTAGCTTACTTCATGCAAACACTATAATAGCAGTTATGACACTTGATTTCAGCAAACAAATACAAAATCACTCTCTTGCCTGATTAATGGTAACTTTTGTAGTATCAAACATCAACCATTCTGATAATCTCAATTACCAGTAACTAAAAAATAAACCAGTGTTATTTTTTGTAATTTTAGCCAACAATAATATGGAATTACTACTTACCTCATTCTTGAGTATTGATAACTTCTGTAGTATGAAATTGAAGTTACTTTGACCATCTGAATTACCTTGAATTCTTGACAACAAGCTCTCACCTACAAAAACAAAAGACAATCAATTTTAGCACAAAAATACAAAATTACTTTCTTACCTCATTTTCTTGAGCAGTGGTAACTTTTGTAGTACTAAATTTGAGTCATTCTGACTATTTGAATTTACCTGTCACTGTTGACAACAAGCTCTTAGCTATAAAAAAGAATGGCCAGAGTTCTTTTTTGCATATAGTACTGACTACAGGTGGCTCTTGACAACTAACAAGCCGCACTTAGCCGGAAAAAAGCGCAGTTTTGAATTTAAATCTGGTAAAGGGTTTTCAACGCCATAGTAACCGGTCGAATGAACTTTTTGTTTCTTGAAAAGCAAGCATTTTAGCTGGAATTTTCTCACACTTTGGAGCTTAAGTATAAAGTAAGGCTTGCTTAATGCTGTAGTTTCAGAATAAACTGGGGTCAAGCCTAAAAAGCCGTGTTTTTTTAAGAAAAAAAGTTCCACGCGCGCGTTTAAAGGGCAGGGCATACGTACAATCCATAAATACATACATACATATAATATACATATAACATATACCCGATTTTGCATTATCCACCCCTAATACTGTCTCGCTCGCTTCGCTCGCTCGCCAACTAGTGGTGTGCTTGAGCACAAATGGCGAGCGAGCTTTAAACTACACTATTGTTAAATGATTGATTTTAACAAGTAACACTCAAGCTACTACCAGAACTACGGTAGGTATACTGACGTTGGGTGGCAAAGCTACGGGATAACTAAAACTTCACGACACCAGTCATTCAAGTTAAAAATCTTTTTAATTGTGATTAAAGCACGCTGCTTCTGGGATAGGTTGTTAGTGGTTGATTACCTGAGCAGGGTAAAGCAATATTCAATTTGTGAGGCTTCTATTTTACTTCAAGTTGGTAGCGGCGAGTAATGTAGTCTCACCCTTTACCAATCGCAATGCAGAAATGGTCTGGTCAACTGACAGAGAGAGAGTTGTGTTTGCTCCGTCAGTTAACCAGGAGATTGCAGTAAATTCTCGTGGATCTCTCCTTTCCAGTCCATAAAAAAATTGACGTAATACAAGTACCAAATAGACTGAACAAAAACTCATAAATGTGCTCACATGACAGTTGGCCAGACCCTTTGATTGGTGAAGGGTCTGGCTACCGGTGACTATTAGAGGACTCTCTTTTGGCATGTTTTCAAAATTGAGCAACCAAGAATATATGTTTTTTCTAATGACTTTTGAAATGGATGTGTAAGTATGGATTATAAACTTTGAAAGTATATAATAGGAAAAATTGAACAGCAGACAGACACAAAAGCTTCAAAAATGAGTGATTTCAGTTATTGAGATCAGTTAAGTATTGCAAGGCTAGTTTTGTAAGGCCCAAGTCATCAAATACCTCCTTGATATTTTCGGCTGTTTCAGATTTATTTTCATTAGGGGTTACCTTGTAAAGGAGTCTGGCTGAAAACAATGCGCAGTTTGTAACATCAGCTATTGTTTTTGGAGCTCCTGTTAGATGATGCCTCCAATTCTGATCAAAAGGCTTTTGTAGTTCTTCCTGGATGAAACCTACTAGTTCTTTCATTGGTGTGACAGACAGCACTTGGTCAGATTCATGCTCAGTGGCATGGGTATACGCTCCGTGTACCTCGCGCAGTGTTGTAAAAGTTGTGCTTTTGTTGTTAAAAAACGAAATCGAAAACATTGTCCCGGAGTCCTTGATTAGGGCGTGTGCTAATACGTATTCACGCCTGTATTCCGTTGTACTTCCTATTTTCTTTAAATAAAAAGAATTCTCAATTAGTAATCCGAAATGTGGGGGAAAGGTATTGTTTGTGGAAGACTTGACAGCAACATAGCGAACATATGAACCTTTCTTTACTTGGCACGTCCATTTCCCAATACACATCGAATACAAAGGGTCAATAGAATCTTCTTTCACGTCCCTGATGGAGCTTAACGTAATAGTCAAAACCTCGGGCAAAGTGGGTTCACGTCTTACTGTTGTTGCTGTACTGCTTGAATTTCCCATATTAGCCTCAGGTCATTAAAGCAATACTAATTAGACAACCAAGAATATCATTTCCAAACTCATCTCCTTTCTTACGTTTTCTCTTAAGGAAGTTTGGTTACTCTTAAGGAAGTTAACAGTATTTTGTAGTTACGTAGGAATTACGTAATTAAGTTGTTCTATATATATATACTACACTTAGTTAGGTAAGGGATATAAAGCAGTCTAGGCAGGAGTGCTGTTTTCAAACTCCAGTTCTAAAGTAGTTTATTTAGCTCCGTATACATCACTACCAATCAAAAATTACTTGCTGGTATTTTTTTTAAAGCAGTTTGCAAAGAATCGCCCCTGATTAATTTTCTTATTGGTGAGATGATGAGTGACAATTTGCTACTTTAATTTTCATGGAAATTATTTATGATATTAAGGAATGCGATGAATGCAATTCTAACCATTAAGTTTTGTTCATTAGGTTTAAAAGTAGCAAGTCATAAACTTAGGTAAAAAAGCAATGAATTCTCCTTAGATGGAACAATAATAGTGAAGTTAAAAATGTTTCAAGATTAAATCACATTCATAGCTTGGTCTCAATATGGTCATTCAATTGTTATCTAGATAAGGCTATTTACGTTTTAGATGGGAGTTTTTTTTCCACTGAAATATTTCATAAAAAAAAGTAATTGTAGAAATCACATTAAGACTACAATAAAAATATCTCCAAACAGATCTATTCAGTGTATGCGGTGTTTTGCTGAATTGAGGAAAATAATATAACTGCAATTAACTATATATTTTTTATAGTGGTTTTAGCTGTATTATTGAAGGTACGTGATGTATATGATCTGAATCAGGGACTCTTTTTATCTTTGTGGGATTATTTAATGCTAAATAAAAACTACTTATTATTTATGCATCTTGCGTTATTGAAGTCAACTTCCTAGTCCTTTAAAATAATTTTGTGAAATTTGCCTTTTCTAAACTACAGGCTGCATGATTAGTTAAAATAATTCTTTGAAATATTACATCCAAGAAACTTATAGATACTGATCATGTGTTTCAACAATGAACAATTTTTTATTATCTAGTTGAGAAATGTACCAAAACTTTTAAAATACATGTAAAACCTAATTTACTATTAAATATCACCACTAAAAGTGAAGCATTTCTATTGTTCACAAATTTGTAACTGCTAATATAAAGAGAGTATTTGTGGGAGTCATACTTTATCGCAGTGTTACAAAGTTAAATAATGCTTCTGGTCATGTACTAACCCCTTCTAATTATTTTGATTTGTAATTAATGAACTGATGTATATAACATTCACCATAGAGTTAGGTATTTATTAATACTTTATAACTGCAATCATATGTTTTCCAGGATTATTTCTTCAGTTCATTTATTCTCTCATGCAGGCATTAATGTGGCAATACATAATAATGAATGCGATAGAGTAATAATAGATTGTAATTTACAGCCTGGAAGTATCAGGCAAAGCATTAGTATCATTGAACGGCTTATAAGACTGAACTCCCAACATCTCTGCTCTTCTATCGAAGTAGCTCTTGCAGTTATTTTTCTGGCATTATTTTGACGTTTTTTTCTAGTATAGTTCTTGTGCCTGTGCTGAAGTCGATGTTTTAAAGTAGGCTATTGGGTGGACATACATTGACCTCTTTGAACTTTGCCGTATTAGTCCAGCAGATAAGAAAAATTATTGTGACAGAGTGGACCAAAGCATGAAACTTGGTATGCAGGTTTCAGAGAATTTATTTCAGTAGAATAAAACCATAATATTATTTCGGCTTGTGGAGCCTTCTAGTGGTTACTGAACTTAATGAGGTTGACTGAACAAGGAACTTTGTATAAACAGATGATACAGAACATGAGATCATTGTGTGGTGGGGCACAGCCCCTGGGAATGTTAGTTGGTGTTGGACAATTTCTGTGACATGTGAGTTGTACTTGGGAGGTGTGAAGGTTTAGTCATAATTGAATTAGTGGCCGTCATTGAGGAGGGTCCAGTAATTCAATTATGACTACACCTTCACACCTCCCAAGTACAACACACAACAAACACCTTGCTAAATTTCATGCTTTGGTCCACTCTGTCTCAATATTGCATCAAAAGTACAAATTTCCCACTGGACCATAATTGGCAAGGGAGTGTAGCGAGGAGACACTTACAGGGGTAACACAATTGAAAATCGGGGATGTTTGTTGGCAAGCGAGCGAAGCTAGACGGTATTAGGGGTGGATAATGCAAAATCGGGTATATGTTATATGTAATATGTATATATGTATATATGTATGTATGTATGGATTGTACGTATGCCCTTTAAACGCGCGCGCGGGGAATGTTTTTTCTTCAAAAAACACGGCTTTTTAGGCTTGACCCCAGTTTATTCTGAAACTACAGCATTAAGCAAGCCTTACTTTATACTTAAGCTCCAAAGTGTGAGAAAATTCCTGCGAAAACGCTTGCTTTTCAAGAAACAAAACGTCGATTCGATCGGTTACTATGACATTGAAGACCCTTTACCAGATTTAAATTCAAAACTTCGCCTTTTTTCCGGCTAAGTGCGGCTTGTTACTAGTTGTCAAGAGCCACCTGTAGTCAGTACTAAGAGAGCTATCATTACTTCTGAAAAGCTTATGTAAGAACATAAAGTATTAATGCTAAGGAAGCTACTACTACTCGAGGGATGCCGAGGTAAGTACGCAATTCCATATTTGTTAGCTAAATATGCAAAATAACTCTGGCCTTTCTTTTTTATAGCTAAGAGCTTGTTGTCAACAGTGACTGGTAAATTCAAATAGTCAGAAGGACTCAAATTTGGTACTACAAAAGTTACCACTGCTCAAGAAAATGAGGTAAGAAAGTAATTTGTATTTGTGTGCTAAAATTGATTGTCTTTGTTTTTGTAGGTGAGGAGCTTGTCAAGAATTCAAGGTAATTCAGATGGCCAAAGTAGCTTCAATGATACTACAGAAGTTATCAATACTCAAGAATGAGGTAAGTAGTAATTCCATATTTGTTGGCTAAAATTACAATTAATAATAACACTGGTTTATTTTTTATCGTAGCTGAAAGCTTGTTCAAGAGATACTGATGGTGATTGAGATTATCAGAATGGCAGATGTTTGATACTACAAAAGTTATCATTAATCAGGTAAGAGAGTGATTTTGTACTTGTTTGCTGAAATAAAAGGTCATAACTGCTATTATAGTGTTTGCATGAACTAAGCTAAAACATAGTAACAATACTTTTATGTTACCTAACTATTAGGCTCGCTCGCCATTTGTGCTCAAGCACACCACTAGTTTATTTATTTATTTGGCGAGCGAAGCGAGCGAGACAGTATTAGGGGTGGATAATGCAAAATCGGGTATATGTTATATATATGTATGTATGTATGGATGGTACGTATACTCTTTAAACGCGCGCGCGGGGAACTTTTTTCTCCAAAAAACACGGCTATTTAGGCTTGACTCCAGTTTATTCTGAAACTACAGCATTAAGCAAACCTTACTTTATACTTAAGCTCCAAAGTATGAGAAAATTCCTGCTAAAACGCTTGTTTTCAAGACTCAAAAAGTTGATTCGACAGGTTACTATGGCATTGAAGACCCTTTTCCAGACTAAATTTCAAAACTTCGCCGTTTATGGGGGGATACGGAGTGCCGGTTGTTGGTTGTCAAGAGCCGTTGGTAGTCAGAATGCCGTAGTATTAATGCTATGGAAGCTACTACTTCTCGAGGGAAGCTGAGATAAGTACGCAATTCCATATTTGTTAGCTAAATATGCAAAATTAACTCTGGCCTTTCTTTTTTGTAGCCAAGAGCTAGTCAACAGTGACTGGTAAATTCAAATAGTCAGATTGGCTCAAATTTGGTACTACAAAAGTTACCACTGCTCAAGAAAATGAGGTAAGAAAGTAATTTTGTATTTTGTGCTAAAATTGATTGTCTTTTGTTTTTGTAGGTGAGAGCTTGTTGTCAAGAATTCAAGGTAATTCAGATGGTCAAAGTAACTTCAATTTGATACTACAGAAGTTATCAATACTCGAGAATGATGTAAGTAGTAATTCCATATTTGTTGGCTAAAATTACAAATAATAACACTGGTTTATTTTTTATCGTAGCTGAGAGCTTGTTCAAGAGTTACTGGTGATTGAGATTATCAGAATGGTTGATGTTTGATACTACAAAAGTTACCATTAATCAGGTAAGAGAGTGATTTTGTATTTGTTTGCTGAAATCAAATGCCATAACTGCTATTATTAGTGTTTGCATGAAGTAAGCTAAAAATATTAACATTTTATGTTACCTAACTATCAGGCTCGCTCGCCATTTGTGCTCAAGCACACCACTAGTGTATTTATTTATTTATATATATATATGTTTGGACGTATATATCAGACCTCTCAACCCCAAAATTTACAAATATTGAGATATAAGGGAAAAAATATTGAGATTATGCATGAAATATTGAGATTGTCTAATTCTTGTCTTTGTGTTGTTCATTATAAGTTCTTGTAGCTCCTTTAGCCTTTTCTAACATAGCTTCTGTAGGTTGCCAGGTAAGTGCGTTAGAAATATGTGTTTTAACAATAATCAATGATGAAAGGGTTCCTTCAAGTTGAAGACTACTTCTACTGGGTGTTTTGTTCTTATTTATAAGGGAGAAAATCCTTTCCTCACCAGCATTTGAATGAGGTATAGTCATTATTAATTCTGCCACACGAAACAATAGACCAAATGCTTTATGATTCGTCCCTGGTTCCTGAAGAGTTCGAAGATATCCCCAAAGATAGTCCACTCTGTGGGGGTCTTCGTCCTGAAGATTAGCTCTCGATTTTACTGAAGAAGGTATATCGTTTGAACAAAGCATTTGGTAGTTTATAAACTCCTCACTCAACTTGTCAATGTTGATATTACCCAGGATCTTCGGAAATTTGTGCACAAAATATTCAACTGAGTCGAAGTTCTTTTCAAGTCTCCGTTCAAAATCCAGCCAAGTAGCATGGGTCATTAATTCTTCATTGAAAGGGCACCACTTTATTAAATAATCCACAGCAGACATCAGAAAATGTCGAGCAGCCTTGTAAAAACTCTTTTTCTGTACCTCACTGATATCTCCCTCCTCATACAATTGATTTAGTGTTTGTTTCGTGAGAAAACCAATAGCTAGATCTTTATCTGCTAGTTGATTTGACATATCACTGAAACTAACATTTACCAAAGTGTCAGAATTAACATGAACTGACAAAACAGACGGCTTTATAAATTTCCCAAAAATTTTCTTCAGCAGGCTCAGAAGTTGAGGCTGTAAGACATGAACTAAGGGTTCTTCCTTCTGCAAAAATTGATTGGCTTGAGTAAAGCAAGAGAGAGCATTCTGGAAAAAAAGCAGATACACTTCTGTCATGGAATTGTTGAAATGGTCACTAAGTCGCTTGAATCTAGGCTGTGGTTCATCCTCTGATCTGAAATAAGACTTCAAGCTTTCATATTGCTTTAGAATTCTCTCCACTGCTTGCTCTAAGCTGAGCCACCGAGTGGAAACATGCTTCACCACAGCTCTATAGTCTTGATCACAAAAAGTACAATATGATTGAAGACTATTTTTTCTTTTTGTAGATTTATCAAACCAATAAAAAATATCTATGCACAGCTCTTCAACATCAAAAGTGCAACTTCTACAGAATTCATCACTACTTTTTCGAGCAGCATTGTGTATGATATGGCATGGACAACCATTGAAGAATATAGCTGAATTCTGTTGTAAAACCCTTGTCTTGATTGAATCACGTACACCTATGTTCACTGATGTATTGTCAACACCAACAGCTGAACATAAATCCCAAGGACTAGAACACTGAAGTAATTCCTCGAGTTTACTATTAAGTGAACTATAAATAGACTCAGCTGTAGAAGATGAAGTGACACACATATTCCAAAATCGAGTTGAAATGCAATCATTTTGTAAATCATACATCCGAACTGTTGCTGGATTCATTTTCTGTAATCCACTATCGTTGGATCCATCAGTGGATAAAGAAAATGGCTGAGTCCTCATGCTTTCAACTAGTTTTTCTATTAGCAAAGGTGCTACAGCTAAATTCAATAAGCACATCGCCTTTGTTGAGGCTGAATGATAGTTGGAAGCTACTTTTGAATCAGGAAAAACACTTCGAATTGTGGGTGACAGTTTATCGTGAAAAGCCAAAGGAATATTGTTATTGGCAGTCAAGACTGCCATTTTCAGTTCAGCTCTCAATCTTTGCTGGGTCTCATTTAGGCTGGGGGTACTAAACTGCAATCTAGCTTGAAATTGGAATGTCTTTGCTAGATCTTTATGGCTTTGGGTTTCAGTATGCTTAATCACCTCTCTCTTACCCATGTGATCACACCGAATTCTTTTGTTGCAAACTTTACACTCGAATCTAGAATGATGATATAAAATGTTAGAGTGTCTAACAAACAGAGGAGCAGTTCTCTTACCTATAGACATCACCCTTGACTGGACCAATGAAAGGAAAGTCTTTCACCCATCCAGAATTGAATTTAGACCTGTAGCTAGGTTGACTCTTTTTACGCTTTGGAGCTGAAGGGCCAGGTTCCTCATCAGAAAAGTCCTCCATATCACTTCAAGCCAAACTGAGTACCAGTAGCTACCAGTATACCAGCTAGAGCTATCTGCTGCTACTACACTAGGTCAAAATGAGGACACTAATGCAGGCCAAAATGAGGTTAGCCAAATGACCATGTGTTCAACTTTTGTTAATTAGAACACTGAAATTTTTCCCTTTCTATTAAATGGATCAGTATTGAGAAATATTGATAAATCTTTCAAAATATTGAGAAAAGTGAGGCTGGTATTGAGATATTGAGACTCTGGCCAAAATATTGAGCCTCAATACCAAATATTGAGGGTTGACAGGTCTGATATATGTCATTTTGTACTTTGACCCTCCGTATTTTGTGTTCGCTCCGTGTTCGACCCCGTCCCAAACTTCACTAAACAGAATCCTCCGGTTTAGCGACCATTACCCGTATCACCTTAGAAATTGAATTGTTTACTGCTTTGAATTCTTTTGCGGGTGCAGTTAAAACGCAAAAACTTATGGGAGCTCCATTTCTATTCTAGTTAGTTGCTATTTGTCACAGTTATAAGCCCTACTCAACAGCATTTACTTGTAAATTCATTGTTCTAGACGAACCACGAAGGTAAGTCTTGCGTAGGTATGTTCAGTTGTGCGAAAGTATTGTGCGTTACAACTGTTATTAAGAATGTCACAAAGAAACTTTAACCCTTTCGTTCCCAATCCCGCTTTGAAGCGGGTGAAGACCGATTGACTTCTCCGAATTTTTAAAAATAGTTACTTTATAGCTAGAACCTTCAGATTGCATACACACGTTCCCAATGCATTGGAGAAGCATCTAAAATAGCTTTCAGCCAGGACTGCTTCGACAGTACCTCACAGCAGTTGCGTTTATTTCTTCCTCGGCAAAAAAAAAAAACATCGGTTCTCCGTCGAATTTAAAAAAAAGTTACCTTCTTCACAGCAGCTTCATTTATGGATCCAGTCATCTCCAGAGCTTTGTAGAAGCAGCAAAAAATTGCTTGAGCTCAGTAGCATTCCATAACACATTGAAAACAACCGCTTCTTTGCCGACCAAGACTTCGCGGTTTGACTTACTGTCTTCTCCATTTTTTATAAAATCGCCAGTTCAACTGGGGACCTCCCTATTACGTACAGTCTTAGGTAATGCTTATTACATCATAGGATAAAAGTGAGCGTGTCGTGTGACCCCGGTAACTATGCAAAAAAAAATTTTTTCAAAGTCATTTTTTGGAAGATGGCGTCTAGAAATTACAATGCGGTGCAAGTTTTAGACTTGCTTGATGCTGACTGTAGCGACTCAGGATCAAGCGGAGAGAAGGGAGACTACATCTAGGGCTATAGGAGGCCCTGTATCAGGGTTGGTGGACCAGACCCCGTCAACTCTGATACTGAAAATGGGAGTCAAGAAGATGATCGAGGTAAGCTTGTCTTTCTATTGTCTTTCTCTTGAAAAATAGCAAGCTTCTGTTGTGGAAAGGACTTATTTATAGCTATATTGAGATAGAGTAAGCTGTTTAGCTATAATATATATATATATTTCATTGAGTTTTGAGATTTGAAAGTGGCTTGTGGTTTTTTGAACAAATTCAAATTTTCAAAAAAATTAAAAAAAATTGTTTACCACATATGCTACTAGGACCAGATGTGAATGCAGTCACCGACCCCGATTACGCAGATGAGGCGACAGGAGCAGAGTCTTCCAGTCATGAAAGAGAGGATACCGGACCTGAGTCTTCCAATGATGAAACACGAATAGGCAGCAGGTTCCAGTGATGAAGAAGAGGAAGTGGCTCCTCCTGCTCCGAGTTCTGGACGTCCTCGCAGTCGGAGAAGGCGGGAATCGAAGAACAAGAGTCGGGTGGATGAGGTAGGGGGAGAGTGGAAGAAAGATGACAACACACCCATTGATATTCCATAATCTTTTGTGTGAAGGACCACAGACTTTGATATTTGTGGCTGCTCCTCCCCCCCCCCCCTGAACATCCCAAAAGTTGTAATATGTATTGTTATTGTCGTTGTCGTTGTCTGTGTTTTTGTGGTGTTGTAGTGGAGCTTCACACTCGATGTATATGTGTGTGCATGGAGTTGAAATGTTATTCTGGCACTTCCAGATCTAACCGGGGAGGGAACGAACTCGGGGGTGGGGGGGGGGGGTGGGGTCTTTTCTAATCGGGGCTACTATGCCCATGTAAGTTGAATTTCATGTATGTGTGTGTGTGTACACCAGTCAATTTATATTATACATTTATTTTTATGATCTGTATTCACCTGTATCTTCTTTTTTCTAGTGTGTGTGTATGTGTGTGTGTGCATTTGTGGAATGAGAGAGAGCAACCGTGGACAAACAGTATGTGGCACTTCCGTATACAACCTGGGAGGGAACTCTGGATCGTGACTACTATGCCCATGTAAGTTGAATTTCATGTGTGTGTGTGTGTACACCAATCAATTTATGTATAATAAATTATAGATTTATTTTTATGATCTGTATTCACCTGTAGCTTCTTTTTTCTTGTGTGTGTGTGTGTGTATGTGTATGTGTGTGCGTGCATTTGTGGAAAGAGAGAGAGAGCAACCATGAACAAACAGTATGTGGCACTTCCGGATCCAACCTGAGAGAGAACGAACTCGGTGGTCTTTTTCGGTCTGTGACATCATCCATGCCAAGTAAGTTGAATTTCATTTCAACTTACTGATATTTGGGTGTCCAGCTAGGGCTGGTGGGATTATGGTACAAGAATGTCAGTGAAAAGTAATGACGGGGGAGGGGGGGTTATGGTACAAGAATGTCAGTGAAAAGTAATGACGGGGGAGGGGGGGTTATGGTACAAGAATGTCAGTGAAAAGTAATGACGGGGGAGGGGGGGTTATGGTACAAGAATGTCAGTGAAAAGTAATGACGGGGGAGGGGGGGTTATGGTACAAGAATGTCAGTGAAAAGTAATGACGGGGGAGGGGGGGGGCAATTCAGCGAGGCCAGCTGTTATGTTACAAATATCATTGTTGTGTGTGTTTTTTTGGTATTGTATGGAGGTTCCGGATCCTAACCTGGGAGGGATCGTTCAGTCTGTGCCACCATCCATGCCGGGTAAGTTGAATTCCACGTGTGTGCTTGTACTGCTTTTCATTTTCAAATTACACTTTCTCAATACAACGATTGTTTCTCTCATGTACAGTGTGGAGTATACATACCAGGGTTCATACAGTGGGAGGCTAGCGCTGGGTTCCCCCCTAGAATTTTGGGAATTGAATAGAAATGAACATTTAGGAAGCATTTATTTTTAGTCTGATATTGTGTCCCATTATGTTCCTATCATAACTGAGCCATTTAGTGCATAGGACCGAACACTGATCATCAGTGTGAAGTATAGACTCGTATGCAAAGATGTGCATCAAAGTAGTGTAGGTTAAAAAAAATGGGTGTGGCGAAGTACACTCGGAGCCCCACCCCAAACAAAAATCCTGTATGAAACCGCATACAATACATCATAAAGTTGCAATTATATAGGATCATGAATAATTTGTTGTTTGTATTACAAATATCTTTGTTGTTTGTGTTTTTGTGTATATGAAATTGGTTTGTAGTGGAGCTCGACGTCCGATGGCATACGTTCCTTGTGGACACTCATAGATGTCTCCTACATGATCACAATCAGCACCACACACAACAAACAACATATTTTATTGTTGAACTAATATAATATTGGTATAAAATGCATCAAACAATATTATTTCTATTTTATTTTATTTTTTTATTGATGGGAAAAGTGGATTTTTTTGGGGAAAAAAATTTTTTTTTTTGAAATATTAGTAGATGGCTTAAATATTATTCAATTTTCTCAATCAAAAAATGAGGGGAATCCCAAACTCTTGGTCTATTTAGTGATATATGGTTGCTATGGGGTTTTCCCAGCCAGCATCGAGTTAAAAAAATAAAACGGTAATGCACTATTCCGCGGTGGAAGATTAGATTTTTCCGCGCGCGTCCAAACAATTTGGGAACGAGAGGGTTAAATAACATGACTTGATTTTGTTGCTTCTTTTTCAATTCAAACAGTTGCGGGGAGCAGTTACTATGGCATTGAATCCCCTTTACCGCGTACGTAATTAAAAAACTCGACTTTATTTTAGTAGCTTGAGTGTTAGTTGTTAAAATCAATCATTTAACAATAGTGTAGTTTAAGGTTCGCTCGCCATTTGTGCTTAAACACACCACTAGTTAATACGTACTTATTTGAGAGTATAAAAAAAATTAAATCAATAAATAAAAAAATTTAATACAAAGCTGTACGCGCATGCGTTAAAAGATAGGTGCGATCAGCAATAGACTGCGCTTCCCCGAGTGGTTGAAAATGAAAGACGTTATGTGCAGAACGGCTGACCCTCACCGTTGACCTCAAGCTACAATTTTGCGAGCGCGCTTGTTGACCAGAGCCGTTTGTTGTTCACCTTCAACCTTTTCAGGAGTTGTCCTCCTTGACCTATCATGAGGGAGGTGGTGGCGGCCTGCTGCAGCTACGTACATAGCGAGATATGACTGCAGCACTTCATTTAATGTAATTGTTTCCACTAAGAGGGATTAAACTGCCAATATAGCTTTAAGTATAATCTTTTGCTTTTACTAATTTGGAATAAAAGAGATCAGGGAGGGGTGTGGTTAAGGTGAAAAACAAAGTGTTTATTTCCTTGGCTGCAAAAACATTGGACATAGTATGGGCTAGGGCTAGGACTAGGGAAGTGCCTTGCCATAATATAAAACTGATTTTTTTTCCAAGCAATGTTCCCCTCTCCCACCTAATCTCGCGTAGCCAGACCCTTTACCAATCGCTGCGCGGGAAAAGGGTCTGGTAAACTGACATTGAGCAGTTTGTTCAGTTCCCCTCGCTAATTGGGGAGACCGCAAACAATAGGTGACGTAATATCCTCAGGAGTAAGACTGCTCAAACTTTTGCGCGTGTAGTATTTCTGCACAACTCTCCCAACAGCCGTGTCAAAACATGCATCTCTATAAAAACAGCCGTGTCAAAACTCTTCCTTTAGGTGATGCCATTAGTTTAAGCAGTGACTTGGCCTAGCTTTTTTTATCTGGAGTTGGAAGTTTCGCTTAGTTGTTGCTTTGTGCACAGGCCATTGTATGTGCCATGGTACCTTAGGTTTTGTTTAATGCTAGCCAAGAATCAGTATCAAAGTGCCATTAATTTTTAACCAGCAGCATTTCCCAGCATAGCTTTGCACAAGTAACATTTCTTCATGGCAACAAAACGAACTCTGCCTACTGATCTGAACAATTCACGCGCCTGAAAATATTTAACGATTACACCCACACTAATTGAAGCACAGTTAACCACTTGCTGAGTAAGCAAGAACAAACTGCTCTATTGTCAGTTTACCAGACCCTTTTCCCGCGTAGTGATTGGTAAAGGGTCTGGCTACGCGAGACTATCTCCCACCAGCCATATATAGTTTGAACTCATCTTTTCTGCTGATTTATTGCTGTAAGAGGTGGTTTAACATTGAGATTGTTGTGACATTACTCAAAAAGAAAAAGAAAAAAAAAAGAGATAGTCTGTGAAATCAAGAATACTGCATGATTAGGGTGTATGATTTGTTAGTCTAAATTGAGGTGTGTACAATCAATATGGGTCTCAGGGATTCTTGGAAGTGTTTCTGAGAGTTGGCCAGAGATAGATATTAAGCTGTCGTAGTGGCAGTCATTAGTGTGGAGTAGTTCTACATGATGTGGTAGATGAAAGTCTTTGGTTTCTGTATTAATCTCTGGACACAACTGATATTTTAAATTACTTGTAGGCCTCAGAGGCTGTAGCACTTCCCATGCACACTGATTCCCCTTCACTATGTATATAGAGATCTGAAAATAAGTAGCTGCAGCCAACAGCTCCACATGAGTTCCCCATATGCCTGGTCGATGCAATTTATTGATGTGAGAATTCATATCAGATGCATTTATTGTAGTTAAAAGGGGAGAAAAAATAGATGCATTCAGATTCTCAAATCTCACTAGCAGAGAACGAACTTCGAAGTCCCTCTTGGGTGAGCCAAATAGTTGGTGTGATAGGGCATGGAACATGCAGTTTCCATCGGCCAAAACCTTGAATATCATTCGACCTTCACCATTTAAGAAAGTAGTTAGAGGGTCTAAAAGCTGAGGAAAAAAAGTAATTCATCCTAATATATTACTTACAATTTATTAAGTTTAACTTACCAACACTTCATCCTTTGTTGTAACAACTTGTAGTACCTAATATATTTGTGATGAGTGATTGAGTTAATTGATCAAAACTGAAACCTGTCGATCAGGTCTGTACTGTATGCCTATGTGTATAACTAAAGAAGCTGTTTTTTTTCTTTCTAGAATTGAATCGCTATGGGTGTTCATGTTGTAACATACCTTATGCTGACACTTTAAATGAATACAAGCTTTTTTCTTGATGCCTGGTCCACCATTTCGTGGCATATCAATGCAAAATATGCACTGTCCGCAATTGGGGGACTTGCAACCATCACATTGTCCACATCTTCCACTAGGTTTATCTAATTTAGAATAATGAGATTATGATTTGTCATTTAGAAAAACTAATTCTTCGGCTAACCTCTTGTATTAATGTTTTTCTTCACCACACTAACTTCATCCATCTCTGTCGGCATAGTATTAGACTTGGTCATACATACCCCTACCTCTTGTGGTGCTACAACTGACTGTAAACAAGACATCCGAAACTACCATGTTAGTATATATTATTTTAACAAACAATACCTTTTGGTTAGCGTTTGATGAACCAACTTGAATAGATTCCAAAAGTTTCAGTTTCTTCGTGGGGTCAGCTTGCCTAGTACAGTATATTATATTAAATTTCATGATTACATTTATTCAGTGTAATAAATAGACATTTTACTTCAATATTTTCTTTCTTTTTCTACCGCTTTTCTGTGTAGTTGGATAAAATGAGTGGAGCTGCTTTTGATGTCGCTGACTCGGACCAACTGCGAAAGATGGCTCAAGAGGTGTCAACTTTTGATTTGTGGAGTTACCTGACACAGCAGAATTGATGGCCTGGTAAGTGTTCTCCAACATGTTGGTAATATAGGGAAGTATTGGCTCCAACATGTTGGTACTTGGTAGTACAGGGAAGTATTGGCTCCAACATGTTGGTAGTACAGGGAAGTATTGGCTCCAACATGTTGGTAGTACAGGGAAGTATTGGCTCCAACATGTTGGTAGTACAGGGAAGTATTGGCTCCAACATGTTGGTAGTACAGGGAAGTATTGGCTCCAACATGTTGGTAGTACAGGGAAGTATTGGCTCCAACATGTTGGTAGTACAGGGAAGTATTGGCTCCAACGTGTTGGTAGTACAGGGAAGTATTGGCTCCAACGTGTTGGTAGTACAGGGAAGTATTGGCTCCAACAGTTCTATGTTGCTGGATGATAATGCATCTCAAATACTTGATTATTGTATTTAGAAGACACTATTAATATACATAAGTGACCAGCTAACGGAACATGTTCCGGAGTTGGGGTTGAATAGTCCAAAATAATTTAATTGCAATTGCCAATATTGCCCTCTTTTCAAATACAATGGCAAATACAAACACTTGATTTCAGAAGTGTTACAAATATTTTGAAAATACAAAAGAGCTATACATGTACTTGGGTAAATCATGCAGACTATTTGGTGTCATGCACACACACATACACACACACATACACACTCATGTACACACACATACACACACAGTGGCCTCCCATGCAATATCCTAACTATAATTTTCCTTTCCGCCAGTAGTCAAAGCAGTAATTTTTTGAGAGACTTCTCCATCTTTTCCTCTCTCTATTTGGTATTTGCAATTATGTATTTCAAATTATGCAATTGTAACTTTTGCTAGTATTACTCATTGCAAATACAATAGATTGAGTCAAATACCAATCCACTGCAATTGCGGCAATAAATGTATTTAATTGCAATTAAATACAAGTGCAATGTAATTGACCTCAACTCTGATGTAGATAACTTTAATGATCAGAATGTTAATCTTTTTGTGAAGGCCAGTATAACCTGTTATATCCCCCAAGTGAAAATTCTGCGTCCCAAAAAATTGCCAATTGAATTACTGAGGAACCATACAAAAAGGCAACACTAATGCAAGATCCTGTGATTGTTTTGTTGGAAGATGTCTAATATTTCAGCTAAAATTTATTTCCATTGGTCTAGCTTCCATAGCAACCCCCATTAACTTTGCCAAGTTCTGATCTGTCAGCCAGTATAGTAATTTAGTTTTATGAGTTTAGTATCGCTAAAATATCTCCCAACTGTAACTGTATCGAGTGGAAATGAAAGTTTAAACTTCTCAATATTTCCGGTGAGAAAGCAGCAAGAACTTTTCATTCTTCCAGGACTAATAAAAACTGAGCTTTATATAAACTAGGCCTCTTATTTCATTTAACTTACTGTATGCAATGCATCTTTGTGTAATGTAAATATTGTAGAAAAAACACATTACTACTAGTTTCAGTGTTCTGTTAAATAAAGTCTTTTGCTTACACTTAGGCTTAATGTTGGATTTTTTTCATTAGGATTCATAAGCTTTAAGAAAATTGTTCTTGTGATATGAAATAAAGCCAGCTTGCTTATCTTTTGTGCTGAAGCACACCACTTAGTAATCAACTTATGAAATGATTTACAATAGTGTGGGTGGTAAACAGTATTGTGTATGTTCATACGTGTGTTAAATACTGTGTTGTGGATATGTCTGTACACATGTTAATAAAACACTTGCAATCCAACTTAGTATAGTATGTATCTGTGTAAGTAGTATCGATCTCCCCAACTCTTTTGTGGTCTTAGTTTCTTATTCCCAAGTCATCATTTTTTACTGTTATCTGTGGGACTTTGCTGAGAGTAGGTGGCGACAATCACTTCACTGTCTCGATCATCAGGTCCTACATGTGTGACCACTAAGTTAACATTTCATAGTGAGACTTACACTACAACTTACTGTCTTCACAATGGACTGTTGGAATTATTTCTCCTGGATCTCCCATTGAATACTGCCATGCACGTAATCCATGAATATGCTTGCAGATGTGGCCATTAGCGTAATCAGCACATTCACACGTGTACATATGTCTGCATAGAGAATGGCAGTCTAAGTATGGGCACTTCAGATGGCATGTGTTGAGAGAGCAGGACTCTTGTAATATGGTTATGTCATAGCACACGCTGCGGTTGCTCTGTGAAACACATTTCCATTTTGATTTTGATCCCTACATTCACAAATATAATTGTACAAATGTACACTACCGAAGGTTTGTATGCACATAGTTCAAACCTTGAAGTCATGTCTCTCTTTCTCTCTGGCCACTTTCTTGTTGTACTTCCACATCAATTCTTTTGTTTGTTGGTTAAAGAATGTGTGCAGCTCATATTTCATCAAAATATGAATGAGACCATCAACTCTTTTGTTGACTTTGCCATTCATGAAGTTAGGATTGTTCTTGAGCTGGTTGTGGAAGCTAAAAAAAATAATATTAGAATTCCACCATGTGTTACTGCAAATGTACCTTTCAATATGCATGTTTGTGTCTACGTCAGAATGATCGAATTTCCTGTAGCACATTGCCCATTTTTCTGAAATAACATGTATGTACATAAATTCTGGCATGAAGTGATGAAAAGTAGGCTTATATGTTTAACTTACCCGTGCGAGGGGTGTAATACTCCTCAAAATATTTATGAAAGGCTGGTTCTGAGATTTTGTAATTCTCAGAAAAATTCAGTAAAATCTTTTCAAATCTATCCATATTTTGCTCATTCAGCATGATATGTAAAACTTGGTACATTTCTATTTTTCTGGCTGAATCCTTCACAAGACGATGGAGATTTTTCCTCCAGCTTCTACAAACATAGCATTATAGATAATCAGTAAATAAAGTTATTCTTGCCCCTCATCTTAACATGTGCATAAGTAGGGGAATTTATTGGGCGAGTGAAACGAGCTATTAACAAGTATGTCTTGATTGAGATTTGGTATATATGTGTGTGTATGTGTACATGCCCTAAGTTCAAAGAGCATGATGTGTGTTTGAGGTTACTTTATATCATTAACATTACTTGGCCGCAAGAAGAAACAAAAAATCAATTATCAAGTTCACTTCATTGCTTACAGATGAGCAGGATTTACCTCAAGTTTGTTTTGCCACTATATAAAACTTTACATTGATGTACAGTACAATGTTTTATCTACTATAGTTCTGGTAATCGCTTTTTTTAACGAAGCGTATTTTGGGAGGTGGTGCAATAAATATTACACACTTCAGGGTTTGATACAGAAATTTTTGCTAGGGATGGGGAGAAACATTAGTGTTAGAGGGACGTGAGATAAGTGCACACATGCAGTATTTTACAAATGGATTATAATGCAAATTATCTCTCATACATGTAAGTCCTACTTAGTGCTTTTTAAGGGTGAGTGAGCAATATCCAGACTCCTTCCCCTACTGCCCATATGAATATGTGGATGTCATTGGACAGCAAAACCAGAACACTCAGTTGTAACTGTTGAAAATATTATTTTGTCAACCATTCATTTCAATTCATAGATCTAATTATGCCGTATAATATAAGGAAGCTTTTGTGGTTAAAGGGATGAGGCAACTCTGTTTGCAGGGGAATTCCACTTAGGGGGACAGTCCCAGTGTTTCCCCCTTTCTGTATCAAACATTGCACTTGTTGGAATTTATTTTCTATTGACGGTGGTAAGTATAATGCGCTGTTTGTCATAGCTTTAGTTCATTATGTATATTGATATTAACTTCTACGTGGATTTTATAGGATTTTCAAGTGTATGGTAACTCTGTATGTGTGAAAGGTTATGCGAATGAGCTCAAAAAGGAGGAATTTCATTCCTATCTACATTGCACCCCTTTTACGTGTAAATTGAATTTCCTTATGTGGCTTTACTTCTGCTCATTTCATCAAGGCCAGTTTGCTTGCCTTAGTGCTTTAAACACATTACTATTATCGATTATGTGGCAAGGGGAGAGACACGACAGCCTTGACTTGCTTTTTAAAGACAGTGCAAGCTCGGTCCCCTTCTACCACTATCAGTGCAGCTATGACTGATGACGGTACTTTAAACTGTAGTTTTAGTGTATAACATGTTAACTATGTTGCTATTACCAGACAACACTGGATGGTCAGCTATTCAGACTGTGTATGGAGGAGAAGTGAATCACCTCTTGTGCAAGTGGCACATAGACCAGTAAGCTAGAACCTACAATATAGCTCAAGCAAAACTCAATTATAAGTCCCATAAAAGTGTACCACATCAATCTCCCCTTCATTTACTGCAAGTATGCCCAGTGTTCGATACAAAAAAGGACATTTGGGGGGGGGGGGGGGGGGAACTGGAATTTCCCTCCCCAGACTTAACAGAGTTGTCTCCCTCCTAAACAACAAAGCTGTCCCCTAAGAGAATGTTCACCTCTGTCAGAAATAAGCCAGGCAACTGGAGTTCCTGGTAAAAAATGTATAATATACATAGTATGCATAAAGTAGTAGTAATAATAATAATAATAATAATAATAATAATAATAATAATAATAATAATTTAATAATAATAGTAATATTAATAATAATAGCAGTAATAAATGTAAAGAGTTCTAGCAACAATCAATACCAACTTACCTTCTCCATATTCATCAATCACCATGAGCATTGTTAATTTGAAATCATATACATTAGTTTTGTGGGTGGAGTCAATACAGACCACTGTGGATGCATATTGCTCATACATTTTTTGTTGGAATTTGGTTTGAATTGCAAGAAGGAACCGATCTTTAGAAGCTGATACATCAGGATCAACAACACCTTGTGGCTTATATATTAAGATCGGATTATAGTCTTCACTTTGAAGCTCCTTAATGAGAATATTCACAGATTCTGTATCATCAGCATGTCGTGATGTGTTCCACTTCAGTTTGTTTCTCTTGTTATAGCAATCCTGTTTTGATATTAAATGCTTCCTCTTAACAGATTGATGGAATCCTTTTCTTTCAGATCTATGGCCGGTTAGACTTCGTATATCTACACATTCAGTTAGAATCTTAAAAATTTCATTATAATAACTGATGGACATGTCTCTAATATGTCAGGAATTCAAAAATATTATTAAATGTGTATTTTCTGTCAAATAATATACTATGGTGACCAAAAAAATGTCTTAATTTGTGTTATTATTATGCCACTTTAAGGCCGTATTCATCCCTAAAATGGTCGGTCTCCCCTGAATTCCACTATTAATTACTATTATTAGTTATTTGCTGCATTTAAAATGGTCCCTTCAACTTTCAATACAGTTAATTTTACCCTCTACCACCGTAACATTTAGAATTTTTTACATGTGACTACGAGGGTATAGCTTGCACCAGTACTAAAGCTTGTGGTACACTGCCACCAGAGACTGTGCCGGTTAGCTTGCACTCATCAATGTGCAGGATTTATCTTGATTTTCTGATATGTAGGTTAAAAATACTCGCACAAAGACAACACCGAACAGGGCCATGTCGCTACTCCTGGGGGAAAATGACATCCCGGTGAACATTATACAGGGGGTGAGAACAGGAAGGAAACATCCATGTAAACTCGAGCAATACATGAAACTACACTTCAATGAATGAAACTAATCGCACGCAAAGCTATACAACTAAAGTATTGCAGCAAGAATACATTTTAATTAATAAAGAACTGTTTTAATTTGTGAAAATTTATTTAAGAGTGCCTACAGAATGGAATAGTTAGGTTGTGTATGTTGGTTAATGGTTCAACCTATTGTATCACTCTAAGCTCAACTTAATCTAATAATTTTTGGAAACATATTTTGCTTCCTTTACTGGTAGATGTTCACATTTATTGGTACAGAGAATCTTCAGTAATAGATATTTTTTTATACTGTTTCTATAATTATAATTTTGTTGACTATCACTTCAAATGGTCTTATATTTTTTCTGATTGCCACTAATGAGTGTTGTCCAGTAATGCCATCGATCGTCCCATGGGACAATACAAATATCAAATGGGATGTCTCATAATAATTTTGGAATTTTTGTTTAATTTGTAACTTTCACTGCAGGGAACCCCTCCTTGTGGTCGAATAGTCGTACTAGCCTGTTGTGTTTGTAGTCACATGACTGGTACACCCAAAATGGAAGGCTTTGCCCCCCCCCTGCCCCCCCCCCCCCAATAATCCCCCTTGATGCTCGCACCTCCCAGATGCTGTCACAAATGCATATTATTTGGGTTCATTTGACAATAAGACTATATTAAACACCCATGTAAGTGGGTGGGACCTCCCAGGAATACCCATGGACAGTTGCCGGCAAAACTGGACAATATGCCACTAATACAAGCGGCAACACCAGATAGTGATATGTACTGTACACAACACCAGATAGTGATATGTACTGTACGCAGTACCAGATAGTGATATGTACTGTACGCAGTACCAGATAGTGATATGTCCTGTACGCAGTAATAGTGATATGTACTGTGCGCAGTACCAGATAGTGATATGTACTGTGCGCAGTACCAGATAGTGATATGTACTGTACGCAGTACCAGATAGTGATATGTCCTGTACGCAGTAATAGTGATATGTACTGTACGCAGTACCAGATAGTGATATGTACTGTACACAGTACCAGATAGTGTTATGTACTGTACGCAGTACCAGATAGTGATATGTACTGTACGCAGTGCCACATAGTGATATGTACTGTACACAGTACCAGATAGTGATATGTACTGTACACAGTACCAGATAGTGATATGTACTGTACACAGTACCAGATAGTGATATGTACTGTACACAGTACCAGATAGTGATATGTACTGTACGCAGTACCAGATAGTGATATGTACTCTACACAACACCAGATAGTGATATGTACTGTACACAACACCAGATAGTGATATGTACTGTACACAACACCAGATAGTGATATGTACTGTACGCAGTGCCACATAGTGATATGTACTGTACACAGTACCAGATAGTGATATGTACTGTACACAGTACCAGATAGTGATATGTACTGTACGCAGTACCAGATAGTGATATGTACTGTACGCAGTACCAGATAGTGATATGTACTGTACGCAGTACCAGATAGTGATATGTACTGTACGCAGTACCAGATAGTGATATGTCCTGTACGCAGTAATAGTGATATGTACTGTGCGCAGTACCAGATAGTGATATGTACTGTGCGCAGTACCAGATAGTGATATGTACTGTACGCAGTACCAGATAGTGATATGTCCTGTACGCAGTAATAGTGATATGTACTGTACGCAGTACCAGATAGTGATATGTACTGTACACAGTACCAGATAGTGATATGTCCTGTACGCAGTAATAGTGTTATGTACTGTACGCAGTACCAGATAGTGATATGTACTGTACGCAGTGCCACATAGTGATATGTACTGTACACAGTACCAGATAGTGATATGTACTGTACACAGTACCAGATAGTGATATGTACTGTACACAGTACCAGATAGTGATATGTACTGTACGCAGTACCAGATAGTGATATGTACTGTACGCAGTACCAGATAGTGATATGTACTCTACACAACACCAGATAGTGATATGTACTGTACACAACACCAGATAGTGATATGTACTGTACACAACACCAGATAGTGATATGTACTGTACGCAGTGCCACATAGTGATATGTACTGTACACAGTACCAGATAGTGTTATGTACTGTACGCAGTACCAGATAGTGATATGTACTGTACGCAGTGCCACATAGTGATATGTACTGTACACAGTACCAGATAGTGATATGTACTGTACACAGTACCAGATAGTGATATGTACTGTACACAGTACCAGATAGTGATATGTACTGTACACAGTACCAGATAGTGATATGTACTGTACGCAGTACCAGATAGTGATATGTACTGTACGCAGTACCAGATAGTGATATGTACTCTACACAACACCAGATAGTGATATGTACTGTACACAACACCAGATAGTGATATGTACTGTACACAACACCAGATAGTGATATGTACTGTACGCAGTGCCACATAGTGATATGTACTGTACACAGTACCAGATAGTGATATGTACTGTACACAGTACCAGATAGTGATATATATATTATTCATTTGATACAGGAGAATATCACGAGTCTGTTGGCTTAGTATTTATGCGAGTGCCGCAGGCACGAGCGTAAATACCGCCAATCAGACGAGTGATATTCTCGGGTATCCAATGGATAATAAATTTATTAGGTACTGCTCATGGCAATACCTTGGTAACAAGAAATTTACCTAGGGCGACGTAATAACCCAACGTAATAACTATGAACACAGGTGATATGGAAAAATATTGCCCTAAGCCACATCCTGTTTAGTTTAATGCATTTTCTATGTGGCAACAGTTATCAGGCTCTGTTCAGTACCTAATAAATGTACTGTACACAGTACCAGATAGTGATATGTACTGTACACAGTACCAGATAGTGATATGTACTGTACGCAGTACCAGATAGTGATATGTACTCTACACAACACCAGATAGTGATATGTACTGTACACAACACCAGATAGTGATATGTACTGTACACAACACCAGATAGTGATATGTACTGTACGCAGTACCAGATAGTGATATGTACTGTACGCAGTACCAGATAGTGATATGTACTGTACACAACACCAGATAGTGATATGTACTGTACGCAGTACCAGATAGTGATATGTGCTGTACACAACACCAGATAGTGATATGTACTGTACACAACACCAGATAGTGATATGTACTGTACGCAGTACCAGATAGTGATATGTACTGTACGCAGTACCAGATAGTGATATGTACTGTACGCAGTACCAGATAGTGATATGTGCTGTACACAACACCAGATAGTGATATGTACTGTACACAACACCAGATAGTGATATGTACTGTACACAGCATCACCTCTATCACACTTTGTCACTTACTATACTTTTGCATTTCACCCACACCCACACTTCCACTTGAAAAAATTGCAGTTAGTGGTAAGATATTGTAGAACCAATCAACAACTGTTAAAGATTGTAATAGCTTATTAAAGTGCACCAGTTGTTAAGGCCAGTAATCATTATCTGGACAAGTCTGATCATTGCACAACGCTTGGAACATTACTGAGTCAGCATTATCTATTCTTTTTTTTTTCTGTTAATTTATCATGAATTGTATCATGAAAATTTAGCAATGATGGTGTGTTTGAAAGACAGTAAAAAGTTTTATTGTATCCAATGATTGACAATAATGTCCTCTCCAATTACTGTTGCAGTTAAACCAATTCTGCCACCCCAGACACATTCATGCATAGCACTGATGGTTGCGCACATATCACTACCTGTGTTATAAATGTTATAAAAGTTATTCTGCTCAATCTTATAGTGTTTGTATGCTTGTTTGCATTCTGTTTCCCAATTGCTATTGTCATCAACAAGGTCTTTACCTTCCATTATTCTCTCTACAGATATCCCTTGCTGCAACTTGGCAGAAATCTCCACTTGAGTTGATTTTGGCAAAGGTATATTCTTGGCTTCATCTTCAGTTGCCAGTGAGTGATTAGTATGTGTGGAGATGTACACTACATGGACACTGTCATCACTGTTGTGGGTTGCATAAATCCTAGAAATGCATGATCTGTTCATCTTTCTAGAAGGTTTTTTATTTCCTTGACCTCTCTGTTTATCAGACTTTCTTGTGTTCCCAATGTTCTGCCGTGGTTTCCCATCTCGACAGCAAGTATAATAGTAACGATATCCTGTAGTTGGATAAAAGTAATACAAATATCAACTCCGTCAGCAGGGTTTCATACAGGATCTTTTTCTTGGGGGGGAGGGGGGGGAAGAGTTTAGGAAGGAGGGAGGTGGTACATGTTTGTTTGACCGCACCCACTTTTGCTGAAACTGCACCCATTTGATTAAAAATCATCTCAGGTCTAGAATTAGTGACATCAATCTCGGAAGACTAATGCGTATTGCAATTGAAGAACCTCAATTAACTGAAGTGAACTTTCACCAAATATTATGATATATACAAACAACAAAATCACAGAATAACCTTATAAATCATAACCACAGAGTACCATTAAGTAGTAAATATTATTAATTTATTTCATGAAATTCTGGGGGGGGGGAATCCCAGGGCGCCCCTACCTCTGTACAAAACCCTGATTTAGCCATTACCCTTCTCAATTTCATTCTTTTTGAAAGCTCTTTTCCCTGTACATAGTACGTAATATGTATTAGTAGTTTCCTCCTCATTATTCTTCCAGGTTTCAAAATCCGTGTAAGATGCAAAGTCCAATTCCGTCAAGCCTAATACAGAACAAAGCCAATGAATGAACTGTGTGTCAAACAGGAATTGATGACTATACTATTTTCAAGAAATAATTTTTACTCATGTATGTAGTTTTCAGGTCTCTGGATGTGTGTGTATTTGTGTGAAAGTAGTAGTGATATATAGTACTTATTACACGAGTCAGAGTGTGATATGGCGAAATATTTCACAAGCAGGATAATTTCTTTTCATGAGCCAGAGGAGGAGCGAAAATAAAGCCTGAGAGTGAAATATCTAGCCATCACTCTGGCAAGTGTAATAAGTGGTTTATTCCACACTAGATATCTTCACTACCCTAGTTAGTACTAGAGGATGGGTAACTCACAGAGCAAGTTGGTTGTAGGGGCTAAAACCCCCCCCCCCCGCCCCCCCCCCCCCCCCCCAAGCAGATATTTTAGAGCACTACAACGACAACATAGCAACGTGAAATATCATGGTGGTGAGTTATTTCACAGGTCGTGTACCTAAAGATATCATTGTGAAGATATCTAGGGTGGAATAAAAGTATTTATTGCACAAGAAACTCAAATTCTTTACTATGTTATTCACACATGAGCAGTACATAATTATTTTAATATTCATTGGCATACCGCCGTAGCCAGGGGGAGTTCGAGGAGTTAGGTGGAAACCTCCCTTTTGAGTGACCGGAGGTAAATATTTTAGCCACACCCCACATTTAACTTCTGGAATATCATCATCTGTTAGATCGTGCTGAACCTGCGATTGAATTATCTGATGTACTTCATACTCTGTATATGGACGGCCTAGTCTGAGTCTGAGTGACCTAATATACATTCAGCTCCTCAGCTACAAAATTTCGCTCTCACATCGGCATGAGTAAAGCTTGCTACGCTAGCTACTTCTGTATTAAAGTGTAACATAATGCACTTATTAATTAGTACGAGTAATAGCTTGGGTAAGCATGCTATTCGATATTAATAGCACAAGCAACGGAATTTTTTCAACATAGAATCTGAGAAAGTTAAACCCGAAATACATACAAAGATAGTGTGTGCACTATATAGTGTAGCTACACTGCAAATGATTTAAAAAAAAAAAAAGCTGGCCTACTATTAGCAAGTGATAGCACGAGCAACCTGTGCTATTAGGGATTAGTAGCGCTCGTAAAGCTATTGAAATAGAACTCCGATTTGCCTCGTGTTGTTTTAATCGCGTTGTTTGTGCTATTAATCCCGAATAGCAAGGTTACCCGTGCCATCACACGCTAATACTAGGCCAGCTTTATAAAAACTGCATGAGACTACTGTAAGCTAAAAATCGTTTACAGTGTGGCTACTATGTGTAATGCAGTCACTATCTGTGTACTTCAGGATAAACTTTATCTTGAACTTTGCTATCAACCGATGGCGCCTCCTAATCTGTTGAAAAAATTCCGTTTAATACCGGTACAGCTTCTGCGATAAAGATTGACGTTGTCTCCAACTAGAAACTACAACTGTACATTTCTAAGGCTAGAGCTGCATGCTTGCGCACTTACCCTTACTATTTCACTTAAACTACCGTGGCATTTCACTTTGTCCCGTGCTATTTCACTTAGTTAGAATGATTTTTCCAATACATTTTGAACGGGCAGTTTACATGCCGTGCTATTAAATAACTTGTAGTACAAAATGGCATATTCATGTTGTGCTGTTACTCGTGAATAATACCGCTTTTCTCTCGAATATCAACAGTGTTTAATGAACTATAGATTTGAAGTTGAATAGATAGAACAAATTTTAAGTTTTAGTGCAGTTATCTTTTGGTTGGTTTTTTAATATTGTAGAAGAATTAACGAGGAAACAAAAGTAGGTGTGGCTTTTTGCATCTTCAAAATCCGAATCCCCATTGCGAACTTCTGGCTAGGGCCTTATTGGATACCCTAGAATATCACTCATCTGATTGGTCTGACTGATATAACGAAATACCTGCAAGTAAATCTTAGAGTTTGGCTGCTGTGTGCAAGTATGAATAAAAACTTCTGATGAGGGTCTCATCGCGTCTGGTTTCCTTAGGTAGAACCACATATACAGTAGAATGTTAGTTATCTGAACACAGTGGGTGTTCAGATAACTGAACACCATAGAAAATGTAGAACACGAATGAAGGGATATGGCCAAGCAATTCTTTCATGTCTGCACATGTTACTATTAGATTATTGGTGTTCAGTTAACTGAAGTGTTCGGATAACTGACATCCTACTGTATTATGTATATGTACGTACTAATTCATGTGTGCATTAGTGTATATTGCCATTAAGCTCTCATCATTAGTATCTTTTTCTATCACATCCTTGCATTCACCATGTATTTTGTAGCTTTCTAATTAAGCATTCTTATTACCAGAGTTATTACCAAGGTCTATATCACGTTCAGATGAGCAGTGTGATGTCAAGTGTGGCACTGTAGTAACAACAACATTGCATTCCTGAAAGGGACACTGTACCCTTGGTAACTTGTCCTGTTGTGATACTTTCCCTTCCTTGTTACAGGTTGGCGCTACCAGTGTGTGCAGGAAATTGCCATGGATACGTTTCCAGTGCCGGTTCAATCCTTGTTTGAAGGAAAACGTACTAGAGCATTTAGGGCAACTAAACCTGTCACTGACACTGTCATCATCCACTTCCTCTAGACTTTCTTCATACTGAAAGAATACAGTATTTATTATATTAATAAAATGTTTATTTATTGTTTTGTCAATAGCATTGGAATATGTTCGTACAAGCTTACAACAAGCGGAGTGTATTTTCTGAACCAAGTTGAGCAAATAACATAGTAATGTACTAGAACTTACCTCAGTAAGAGACTTCGTAGTGCTTCCTAGCGCCATTATTTCCCAAGGTGAAAGCCTAGCTAGCTAGAACACAACTCACTGGAAAATCACTCAATGCTGTCATTCAAGTGAGCCAATAACTCAATAGAAGGCTAACTTGCAAATAGTCTGTGTGTACAGAGAAGGGGGGGGGGGGGATAATTTTATGTGTATTTATTATTTGGTTGTCACCCTTAATTATCTGAATTAGGTGCTAACAGCTTCAATTTGTTCTTTTTTTTCTTTTTCTTCTTTCTTTTTAACTTGGGTGAGAGTCCCAACTTCATGCCTGCACATCTGGTGCAGGAGTAATCAGTTGTTGTTTTTTATTTGTTTTGTTTTGTTTTTGTTAGCAATCTTAAATTTTTATATTATATTTGCATTTTTTAGAATTTTTCCACAGTTTATGTGAATTTATATAAAAACTTGGTGTGTGTGTGGGGTGGGGTGGGGGGTGGAGGGAGGGAGGGAGGAGGAGGTGTTAGGGACCACAAAAGTCAAAACCAAACAGTAACTTCTTCTTTTATGTCTGGATAGGAAAGCAAGCTTTAATGGCCCTCAGCTCTAGGAAAAGTCTACTGCTGCAGGTTGAAAATAATGTGAAGGAAAAAAAGTAAATGCTGCACGACGCGAGCGATCAGCCCCGCATGATCAGCCCAGTTGGCGTCTGCCATGCGCAGGCTAGGTTCAAAGGGCATTTAAGAGTAATTATGAATGCACGTTATTGAACTTTTATGGAAAAGTAAGCTAATTGTCCGAGACTGAGAGTATGCAGCTAGAAACAAACTTATATAGTTAAACCATAAGTGGGAATCAAAGATACAAGAATTTGTGCACAAATTCTTGTATCTTTGATTCCCACTTTACTCATTAGTAAAGTGCTTTGAGTTGACAGTACTTAGTTTCCTATGTGAGTCTGGATCTTATAGACTGGCTAAAGTACTGACATGCTTGAAAATAGTACATTATAAAAACATTAGTTGTACTTCCCCACCCATCGTTCCCATTCCCCACCCTCCTAGCACAACAAAATGCTAGAACTGAAGATTGTGTTATGCATTTCTTTATATATAATTACATTAGTAATAAAATGTTTTTGTTTGTTATTGTCATTGTTTTATTCTAGTTAACTGTGCCACACATTTATCTTCTGCAACAAAGGATATCATCTGCCCAAATGATACAGTAGTGTTTGTCTGCATTGCTAGTAGCAGTCAGACATTGCATCTTAACTGGTTTATTAATGGAGACCCAGTCTTCTCCTTCCCTCCGAGTGATGACGTTGTGAAGGACAGAGATATTCAAAATTCAACTTTGGCAGTATATGTTCCCTCAGACGACGGAGTAATATCCTATCTTCATTTGATTAAACTACCAGAAGTTGACAATATCAAAGTAATTTGTAACTATGATGAAGATGCAGTAAAGTCAGTTACTGTCCAAGGTATCAGATTTAGTCTATTTTCAATACCATTAATGTATTGCTCTTCTTTTTGTATTTTTTACATACACTTTGTAAAGGAAAATTTCCATTGCCAGAACTTACAGTGAATCAGACCAATGGCATGCAGTTCAGCTGGCCCAATAACTTTAGTCATCTTGTACAGTACTATGAAGTAATGCTGGATAATGAAGTATATGCTGAAGTCAAGGATACACGCGTGGCAATTCACAACTGGTACAATACTTCCCACATTGTAACTGTCACTCCAGTTGATCACTGCAGCATGAGAGGAATTTCAGCATCGTTTATAATCTATGAAACTACTACACAGCCTATTTTGAAGCCATGTAAGTATAGTAATAATAAGCCATTTCACATATATAAAAACAATGTGCTGCACTAATAATGGATTAAACTAGTTATGTGCTTGAGCACAAATGGTGAGCAAGCTGGTCTCACTGATATTCCAATTTGAATGCTAGTTGCTATTATTATTTCTTTGATAGTTACATGTTCTTGTTTAAATTATTTGTGCTATTCATTAGCAACACGTGACACTTTGCACACAATACACACTTGTTCACTGGATATACCAGCACTAGACTTACATTGTATTATTAGTCCTCCCAGTGCTAAACTTTCATCAGTTTCAATTCAATGACAAAGCAACCACAAGTTATGCCTTACTGGTTTGCATCTTGCATACCCACAAGCCACACCTATATTGTAAACACACTTCTGTCAAGTGCATTATCACAAATTGTATATGAGTGAGCTAGCTAAACAATCACTAATTCAATGTGCATTTAATAGCTATATTTAACAAACTAAAAATGTCCTCAAAAGAATATTTAAAAAAATTAGCTAGTTTTATTTCTTGAAGTTGGAGTATTACAATGCTTGTAGTGGTCACACTGACATGTATACACCTTCATAAAACTGTGTGTATAACAAAATGTTGCCAATATATACCTGCAAGCCTATCTGCTGGCAAGGTTCAAACCTGAAACAATATTCATGATCTCCTGATATAGTAAGATGCCAAATGAGCAGTCATCTGTTTCATGATGTAGTGAATTATATAACAAAATTGAATTATTATACATGTATATTGTATATATTTTACCCTAGATGTCTTCACAATGATATTTTTGTGACCCCTTGTGATACCCCAGATATATCATGGGGTATCCCATGGCTGTGTAGTGTGCAAGCTCATTACCATCAGAGTAGTTATAGCAACTGGGCCTGGCTGGTCCTGGCGTACAAGTTTTCTGGGTTTTACAGCTACCTTTACTCTAGTGGAGCCTACCCAGCCAGGTTAGAGCAGCTGCTATAATATCAGCTGGGGTTCCCCTAGTGAGTTTTCGCTAACCTACTTCAGTGAAGATATCTAGTGTGGAATAAACCCTTATTACACTGATCAGAGTGATATGGCTAGATATTTCACTCTCAGGCTTTATTTTCACTAGCCTTTGGTTCTTGAAAGTAAATTAGCCTGCTCAGTGAAATATTTCACCATATCACACTCTGACTCATGTAATAAGATAATATTTTATTAGCCTTAAAATGAATCATGTATTTTCAGCAATATCACCACTGTCAGGCAGCAGAGGAGACAAGATACTCAATCAACTTCATTATATATTAGGCTTGGTCATAACCATCCTTGTTCTGATAGGGATACGCTATTTTTTTGAAGTCCTTAAACAGGTTAGTACATTGTATTGTGGTAACAATGTGGTTATGCCTCATATTTAAATAATAATATGATAATTACATAATAATATTAACTAGTGATGTGCTCTAATAGCACAAAATAGCGAAGCGAGTGATGCATGTTCCCTGTAATTGCAGCTATTCCATGCATGCTTGGTGTGGCTACAAAATACTCTTGCAGTACAAAAACCAGTGGGGATATTAGCTTCTTGTTCACATGGTGTGGCTGCATTTTCAGTGTCTTCAAGAGTAGTTGAGTCTACAGCTGTATCAAATTGATTGGTACCGTAATCCTCAGGAATAGTATAATAAATAAATTAGGAACATTTAATGGTTTTTCAAAAAGAAAGATTCTTTACTTTGCTACCTGTTTCTGTTTCGTTTTAGCTCTCCTCCTCCTTGCCCTGTCTTTTTCATTTCTTATCTCTCTCCTTACTAATTTTTCTTCTGGAGTTTCTAACGCCCTCAAAGCTCTTGACCGAGCGTTTCTAACATTTTGTCTCTCTTTCGCAGAATTTGTTTCACTGGGCATCGCTACTTCGTACGGCGGGTAAACAAAACAAAATGTTGCTAAGAAGGTTACCCGGCCCGCGCAAGCGCGTAGGAGAAAATGTGCACATGTACGCCCGTACAAGAACAAAAATAATTCCTAGACCTAAATATATATATATATATCGCGGACTCATTAGTAAGTCGGCTCCGCTCGCTTCGCTGAATTATGATTATGATTATATTATATTATTATCATTATTGTTATCATTATAATTATTATCATTATTATGATTATATTACTATTATATTATTATGTTATTTATTATTGTTGTTGTTGTCAATTTTATTATTATACTATTAATATTATGTCATTAGTATGAGTCATACATTAATTATGAATGCACGTTATTGAACTTTTATGGAAAATATGCTTAATACGTAAAATATTAAACCCTCACTGGATACGTGGAAGGGTTATAGTAGCCATATCTGTCTGTCTGTCTGACCGTCACTCTTGATTTTAGAGATTATACTGACAATTAAACGTTCATTTAGGTATGAACTTAACTCAGAATGATGATTTACGACTGTATGTGCTACTGTTTTTAACTTTTAGCTGATTTTTGAAAACACAAAGCTGCTGGCTCCTCACGATAGGTACTAGTTTTTTTGGTGCATAATGCCCCTATCATCATGTCATAATCACATGGAGCTAATAATTTGTTGCAGTATGAGGTAGTTTTTTTGCTGAGAAGTTCACAGAGTGGAGTTTCATGTTAAAAATAGTGGTGAGTGTCCCTTGTTGTTTAAATCCTCTTATGAAGACAACATTTACATCTATCAGTTTCATTGCACAGCGATATTAATACCTGATTGGTCTGAGAAATGATTTAATAGCTAGCACTGAGAGTTCACACCTTTGGTGCTACATTATTATTAGAGTCATTATTTTAATAATTTAATAATTAGTGGATACCATTAATAAATAGTTTTCCTCTCAAAGATAAAACAATAAATTTTTACCACCAGGTTATGTAGTAAAAAAAAGCAAAAAAAAACACAATTATACACGTACACATACAGTGTGTGATGTTGTGTGCATTAATGTATATGAGTCTGTTTTACTTCTAGTGTTAAACATGATATTTCAATCTCTCATGATTATCCTTACTGGTGTATCCAACTCTCAACTGAATATTCATATGTGCTTTCAGTGTCTATTTTATTCATAGTCCATCACTATCATATCAATACATACTACTAGTGATGTGTTGATTACAAGTGGCAAGTGAGCCTGTGCACAAGTAATTCAAACTACTAGGCAATACACTTCAAAATCTGATACAAGTTGATTTTTTGCCATTGCAAATCAGTATGCAAAAACAAAACAAGCAATTAGTTGTTCTAACTTCTAGCTATTTGCCTAGTTTATATGTATTAGAACCTATTGCATACTGCACATAGATAAGGTAAACGGTGTAGTAACTTGCCATAGCAACTAATTTGAATAGAAAATAGACTCCAGTAAAACTGCAGACCTAACTGCACCCGGCAACATTCAGATCTTACAAGAAACAGCCTAATTCAAAGGTGTTTATCTATAGCTAAATTACAGTTGAGGATACACTAATAGGAGTATATAACTTACAACCTGAGCTTACAATGAACTTAGGTACTGTTAACTGGAATGTACATAACTCTATAACTAATTATTGTCTTTAAAACACAAGCCAAAGTGTCTTTGTTTGAATTGTTTTGTTTTAGTCACCCCGAACTGTAAACATAAAGAATTGGTTTCATAACTCATTCTCTTAGTCATGTTGTTTCAAGGTAAGTCAACAGCTCTGAATGAGGTGTGGATAGTGTGATATAGCGCATGAATTGTTTTGTGTAGGTACATACATTGAAGCTTTTGGAGATGGGAAAATACACAGGCATGGATAGAGATTATGAACGAATCAGTTCATATATATATGATGTGCATGTTGTTTGGCCAATTCTTTAATCAAATATTTATATTTTATACCATTGAAAAACCAAACTTACATAAGCTGAATATATTGCAGAATAGCTAAGGAATGTGTGAATGTGGTATTATATATACTACTTAGCTGCCAGCAAGAGCAACTACGCGTTTCTTCTCCACTTGCTAACATTCTGTCCAAGTCTACAAAAAGTCTGCTGGATCTGTTCTATGCTTGTATATGCATATTGTTTTCTTTATGAATGTCCCTATGTTACTCTTCAATAGTGTGAGGCTTTGTAGGATATTTAAAAAAAAAAGGAAACTAAATAGGTGTGGAAGTAATTTCTTAATGGGAAGGGTACAACATGACTAGTGTTGCGATGGCTATCCCGTGTTAATTGAGAGACAACTGCTACCAGGTAGATGCTGCCACCAGAGGCAATCTCGACGGAATTGGACTAGGAGGGGTTGTGGTTGAGGGCCGCCAGTATCTCTCTAATCCAGGACCGAAGACTCAGTAATTCTCCTTGAGGCTATTAATTAAGTTTTATTCTAATTAAAAACCGGCTTATGAATTACAGAACTAAAGAATGACTGATGGGGTGAGCCGACTGGCCAGTATAATATAGAAAACCAGCAACACGCCCACATCCTAGGTGAGCATGATACAGGAGAAATATCTCTGAATGCTGGCTGAATTTGATTGGTTGGAATTATTATGTAGGGTGACCATAAATGGTAAAGCTAGGGTGCATGAAGTGTGAAACGGAGTAAATGAAATAATTAGAGATGAACGATCAATAAATAAAAGAAAAATAAACATGTCAGTATTACAGCAAACAAAGGAAAAATAACCGGGGTATGGTTCATTCTGGCCTGGCTTGTGTGGCTGGAGATGAAATATCTGTGGTCTCCACCACAACTAGCACCAAGATGCACTTGAGGGAGTCATATTTCACAAGGATGTGCTAGCCATATTGAATATAATTAAAGAATTCCTATCATCACAACACAGTTTTTGGCAATGTCCACAATATCTAATGGTTAAGTCTTCTATGTAATTAATGCATGCGTGGTGTGGTGTAGGAAGATGTTTCGATATGTGTGGAGGGGGAGGGGGGGGGAGTGGCTCCAAGGGCATGTGCTTTTATATGTTTAA
>WLWD01000092.1_pt1 | contig 76356 bp, 40 predicted proteins | sample 6712731 | NCBI WGS metagenome assembly WLWD01 (sample SAMN12718690, study PRJNA576275) | sponge metagenome | isolation source: marine sponge | host: Mycale hentscheli | place: New Zealand: South Island, Marlborough, Capsize Point | collected 2014-11-01 | reverse complement strand
TCTCAGGCTCACTGCCTATGCATTCTCAGGCTCACTGCCTATGTATTCTCAGGCTCACTGCCTATGTATTCTCAGGCTCACTGCCTATGTATTCTCAGGCTCACTGCCTATGTATTCTCAGGCTCACTGCCTATGTATTCAGGCTCACTGGCTAGGTATTCTCAGGCTCACTGGCTAGGTATTCTCAGGCTCACTGCCTATGTATTCATTCTCAGGCTCACTGGCTAGGTATTCTCAGGCTCACTGGCTAGGTATTCTCAGGCTCACTGCCTATGTATTCATTCTCAGGCTCACTGCCTAGTATTCTCAGGCTCACTGCCTAGTATTCTCAGGCTCACTGCCTAGTATTCTCAGGCTCACCATCTATGCATTCTCAGGCTCACTGGCTAGGTATTCATTCTCAGGCTCACTGCCTATGTATTCATTCTCAGGCTCACTGGCTAGGTATTCTCACGCTCACTGCCTATGTATTCTCAGGCTCATTGCCTATGTATTCTCAGGCTCACTGCCTATGTATTCATTCTCAGGCTCACTGCCTAGTATTCTCAGGCTCACTGCCTAGTATTCTCAGGCTCATTGCCTAGTATTCTCAGGCTCACTGCCTATGTATTCTCAGGCTCATTGCCTATGTATTCTCAGGCTCACTGCCTATGTATTCTCAGGCTCACTGCTTATGTATTCATTCTCAGGCTCACTGCCTAGTATTCTCAGGCTCACTGCCTAGTATTCTCAGGCTCATTACCTAGTATTCTCAGGCTCACTGCCTATGTATTCTCTGGCTCACCGCCTATGTATTCTCAGGCTCACTGCCTAGTATTCTCAGGCTCATTGCCTAGTATTCTCAGGCTCACTGCCTATGTATTCTCAGGCTCACTGCCTATGTATTCTCAGGCTCACTGCCTATGTATTCTCAGGCTCACTGCCTATGTACTCTCAGGCTCACTGCCTATGTATTCTCAGGCTCACTGCCTATGTATTCTCAGGCTCACTGGCTAGGTATTCTCAGGCTCACTGGCTATGTATTCATTCTCAGGCTCACTGGCTAGGTATTCTCAGGCTCACTGCCTAGTATTCTCAGGCTCACTGCCTAGTATTCTCAGGCTCATTCAGGCTCACTGCCTATGTATTCTCTGGCTCACCGCCTATGTGTTCTCAGCACTGCCTGTGTATTCTTTGAGCTGATGGAAGCAAATTAATTTAATATTAGAATTCCACCATGTGTTAAAAATGTTACTGCAAACATGTCTTGTATCTATATCAGAAAGGCCAATCTTCCTGTAGCACATTGCCCATTTTTGTGAAATAACATGTAATGTACGTGTATTACATTGAGCGACCAATAGTTTAGTTACATGTATTACAAGTGCATATATGTAGTATTCTTCAAAATACTTATGTAAAGATGGTTCTGATGTTTTGTACTGCTTAGAAAAGTTTAGTAGAATCTTTTACAATCTATCTTTATTTCGCTCTCTGTTAAATTCTCAGGATTATCTCAAACTGCAAGAAATTATTTGCTCACATGATTACGTGACGATAGGGGGACCTTTTCCACAACAGTTGGTACCCTATGTGAAGCCAACAACTTCATGTTTTCTCAAACTTTCATGTTTTCTCTGACTTCCAGAACAACTATAACATTACATTTTATTTCATCATTAGTATTCACGCATGCTCATTTGTTCTTATTTTCATGTACCGTCGATCGTCGTGCATCGTCGATGTTCCATTTTTTGTTTATATTTATCACCCAGAACACTGTCATTGACTGTTCTTACTGGAACTCTGACGCTACCATACCCGCTAGTGGGTCTTCACTGCAGTTACTCTATTTCTGCTTGGTGTAGTGCGTGTCAATAGACTACGCTGGGATCAAGTCCTCAACTTGCTGGATAGTCCCTCTTGTACATGCACACTGAGGGCTAATAATAATAGTAACGATTTCGTGTGTTAATATTAACTTATGTTCTTCGTATTCATCAATCACCAGTGTTATTCATTTAAAATCATATATAAATTTTAGTTGTAAATTCAATACAGATCACTATGTGTAAGTATTGCTGATACGTTTGTAGTTGGGATTTAGTTTGTATTGCAAGTAAGCATTGATCTACACCTTGTGTATTGTATATCAGATAGGATTGCAATCTTCTCTTTGAATCTCTCTAGTGAGAATGTTCGCGGATTCTTCATCATCAGTGATGTGTTCCACCTCAGTTTATTTATCTTATTATAACAATCTTGTTTCAATACTCTATACTTGTATTATATATGCCACTTAATTGTTTTGTTTACCCCGCCCTTATAATTGTTATATATTTTTTGGTTAAAATGGCCCAGCTCCCCCCTCCCCTCCCCTCCCCAATTCACGCGCCTGAAAATATTTAACGATTTACACCCACACTAATTGAACCACAGTTAACCACTTGCTGACTAAGCAAGAACAAACTGCTCAATGTCAGTCTACCAGACCCTTTTCCCGCGAGACTACTTAGAGCCCACCCATACCGAATCATCTTCCTACACCACTGTTGCATTGCTCTTAAATTTACTACTTTTGCATTGTTTGTAACAAAAGGAGTCCATCTGAATACTTTCTGACTGGCAAGCAACACCCCATTTTTGTAATTAGAGCAAAGATTAGTGAAGCTATCCAACATTTTGATGCCATTTGTACAGGATCCTGATAGATATGAGCACAATGTTGCAATCATAAGTACTGGTACTCTCTGTATCACATGCACATACATGAACAACTGTGGCATGTAAAATCATTGAGAAATGATAGTTTCAATTATTACAAATTATTGTATCATCCCTTGAGTAAATTGTAGAGCTTTTGCTGCTATGTCTGTACAAATTACAGTTTTTGTTGTGGGGCTCGTCACACCTGTTTCCTCATGTACAAACTCATATATTGTATACACTTACACATGTACATGTGTGTAGTATATAAAGTGCCACTGTGGTCTCCTCTTTCATTCATGTTAGTAAGAGGTACTTTCTTGCTTTTTTTTTTCCTTCTTACATTCATAATGTATATTTAGTTTTCTAATTAAGCATTCCTATTTAATGGTTATTATTGAGACCTTTATTGAGTAGAGATGAGCAGTGTAACATCAAGTGCTGTGCTGTACTGTAGTGAAAACAGCATTGTGTTCCTGAAAGGAGCACTGGACCTTTGGTAACATGTAATTACTTTCCCTTCTTTGTTACAGGTTTGAGATGCAAGAGTGTCCAAGGAATTGCCATGGATACGTTTCCAATGACGATTCAATCCTTGTTTGAAGGAAAATCGACTGGAACATTGAGGACAACTAAACTTATCACTGACACTGTCATAATCCAACTCTTTAAGAGCTTCTTCATACTGGAAATTTACAGTATTTTATTTTTATGGAATAGTTCATCAGTATTTTGTCAATGGCATTGGGAATGTTATACTAGCTTACAAGCAGACTGCATTTTCAGAATAAAGTTGACTAACATAATACTCAAGGTTTCTTCAGTTAGTGACCTCTTAGTGCTGCCTTGAGTCATCACGTCGATCGTACTTAAGTTGTATTAACTAGTAATACAATGCTACCATTTACTCTAACACATTGGAGAAGCATTTCTATGAACAAATTGGGGTGGGGGAGGGGGGAAGGGAGGAGGAGGCGAGTGAGATGCATGGACGCAGGAAATGTACTTGTATGTTGCTCTCACTGTCGCTACTAGATACATACACAATCATGTAGTTTTGCTCCATTCACTTTATGAAGTTGTGGTCTGTCGACTTAAGAATATGTGTCACCAGTATAACATTTACTTCAACTTTTAGAATAAGCAGTCACGCCCAAAATTGAAGCCACACCCTTTGATTGTTGTGTGAACAAGTATTATAATTGGCGAGCGAGCGTAGCGAGCGAGACACTTACAGGGGTAACACAATCGAAAATCGGGGATGTTTGTTTATTTATATATATGTTTGGACGTATGTATGTCATTTTGTACTTTGACCCTCCGTATTTTTGTGTTTACTCCGCGTTCGACCCCGTCCCAAACTTCACTAAACAGAATCCTCCGGTTTAGCGACCATTACCCGTATCACCTTAGAAATTGAATTGTTTACTGCTTTGAATTCTTTTGCGGGTGCAGTTTAAACGCAAAAACTTATGGGAGCTCCATTTCTATTCGAGTTAGTTGCTATTTGTCACAGTTATAAGCCCTACTCAACAGCATTTACTTGTAAATTCATTGTCCACTAGACGAACCGAAGGTAAGTCTTGCGTAGGTATGTTCAGTTGTGTGAAAGTATTGTGCGTTACAACTACTATTAAGAATGTCACAAAGGAAACTTTAAATAAAGTGACTTGATTTTGTTGCTTCTTTTTCAATTCAAACAGTTGCTGGGAGCGGTTACTATGGCTTTGAATCCCCTTTACCGCATACGTAATTTAAAAACTTGACTATTATTTTAGTAGCTTGAGTGTTACTTGTTAAAATCAATCATTTAACAATAGTGTAGTTTAAAGCTCGCTCGCCATTTGTGCTCAAGCACACCACTAGTTTATTGGCGAGCGAGCGAAGCGAGCGAGACACTATCAGGGGTAACTCAATCGAGATTTCGCTATATTTATTTATTTATCTGTTTATGGGGTACGTGAGACCTCTGTTTTCGCCCGGGCTTCTAATTACGTAAGTTAGGTAAAGCGTTCACAGTTCCAGTATTTTTCAATTAACGAGCGCGGAGAATCCTGCTGCACTGCCTTACGCGACTTTGTTTCAACCAAAAAGTTTATAGCTACTCTCTTCTTGAAACAATTGTGAAGTCTTTGTCAAACTGCGCTTCTTTGCCACTGCTTTCTAAGTTTATTCAGGTAATTCTGTTATTGTTAACTCAGCTAAGAGCTTGTTGTCAACAGTGACTGGTAAATTCAAATAGTCAGAATGACTCAAATTTGGTACTAGGAAGTTACTACTGCTCAAGAAAATGAGGTAAGAAAGTAATTTTGTATTTGTGTGCTAAAATTGATTGTCTTTTGTTTATGTAGCTGAGAGCTTGTTGTCAAGACTTCGAGGTAATTCAGATGGTCAAAGTAACTTCAATTTGATATTACAGAAGTTATCAATACTCAAGAATGATGTAAGTAGGTCATTCTTATTTGTTGGCTAAAATTACAAATAATAACAACGGTTATTTTTTATCGTAGCTGAGAGCTTGTTTCAAGAGTTACTGGTGATTGAGATTATCAGCATGGTTGATGTTTGATACTCAATCAGGTTAAGAGAGTGATTTTGTATTTGTTTAGGATGAAATCAATGTCCTAAACTGCTATTCTTATAGGGTTTGCATGAAGGAAGCTAAAAAATGTAACATTTATGTTACCTAACTATCAGGCTCGCTCGCCGGTTGTGCTCAAGCACACCCACTAGTTTATTTGTAGTATGTAGGCCGTATGTATTCAATTTGTACTTGACCTCGCGTTTTTGGTTAGTTATGTGGTCGGACCCCGTCCCAAATGCACTAACCCAGAATCCTCTGGTTTATCGATCAGTCCGGTATCACCTAGAAATTTGAATTGTTACCGTTTTTAATTCTTTTGCGGGTGCAGTTCAAACTTGAAAACTTAAGGGACTTCCATTTCTATTCGAGTTAGTGGCGGTGGTAAGTCAATGCGCTCTTTGTCATGGTTATAAGCGGTGCGCAACAGTATTTACTTGAAAATACATTGTCCACTAGACTACTGCGAAGGTAAGTCTGTGTAGGTGCATGTCCAGTTGTGTCAAAGCATTGTGTGTTACAACCACTACTTAGCTAAAGAATATCACAAAGAAAACTTTTAAATAACGTGTATTGTTTTGTTTTTGTTTTTTTCCTTCCAAGCAGTTGCAGAGAGTTGTTACTATGGCACTGAAATCCCTTTACCTTGTATGCTAAATTTAAAAACTGGACCTTATTTTCAGTAGCTTCAGTGTTAGAAGTCAAAATCATCCATATAAAAATAGTATAGTCTTTAGGCTCGCTCGCCATTTGTGCTCAAGCACATCACTAGTTTATATATATGTTTGGACGTATGTATGTCATTTTGTACTTTGACCCTCCGTATTTTTGTGTTCGCTCGGCGTTCGACCCCGTCCCAAACTACACTAAACGGAATCCTCTGGTTTAGCGACCATTACCCGTATCACCTTAGAAATTGAATTGTTTACCGCTTTGAATTGTTTTGCGGGTGCAGTTAAAACGCAAAAACTTATGGGAGCTCCATTTCTATTCGAGTTAGTGGCGGTGGTAAGTTAATACGCTATTTGTCATAGTTATAAGCCCTACCCAACAGCATTTACTTGAAAATTCATTGTCCACTAGACGAACCACGAAGGTAAGTCTTGCGTAGGTATGTTCAGTTGTGTGAAAGTATTGTGCGTTACAACTACTATTAAGAATATCACAAAGAAAAATTTAAATAACGTGACTCAATTTTGTTGCTTCTTTTTCAATTCAAACAGTTGCGGGGAGCGGTTACTATGGCATTGAAACACCTTTACCACATATACTTAAATTAAAAACTCGACTTTATTTTAGTAGCTTGAGTGTTAGTTGTTAAAATCAATCATTTAACAATAGTGTGGTTTAAGGCTCGCTCGCCATTTGTGCTCAAGCACACCACTAGTTATAAAACTACAGTTGCAAAATATTGATGTGTACCTACAGCTATTTTTCCAATGTACTAGCATGATTGAGGTGCTGCTTGGGGTGGGTCTGTCGGCACACAAATGGTCAGCCCCGCAGCGATGGTCAGCCCCCGCAGTAATGGTCAGCCACCCAGAGATGGTCAGCCCCGCAGAGACAGTCAGCCCCGCAGAGATGGTCAGCCGCGCAGAGATAGTCAGCCCCGCAGCAACGGTCAGCCACATGCGCATGCGCATGCGTATGTGCTTAAGGTTCAAAGTTCATTTGATCGGCCTGCGCTCTGAGGTCAAAGGTGAGGGTCAGCCGTTCTGCACATAACGTCGTCCGTTTTCAGTCGTGCGGCCGGCTTGGAGTTGGCTGTCAGCTCGTGTGGACATGCTTATTGCGGTGTAACTCATTTTAAGACTTGCATCAAGCTGTTTTAAACATGCTGTTTACTGACAAAAAAGGATTTTCAATGACATTGAATTGTAAGCAGAGTACAATTCAACATTCAGCTCTCAGTTTCATCATATATGCTTTTTATCATCAACAGTAACAAAACACAAATCACAGCAAAACGAATAAAAGAGGGCTCCCAGTAGAGTAGTACATAGTGGCGTGCTTGAGCACAAATGGCAAGCGAGCCTGTGCACAAACGAAACACTTCAGAAGAATCTATCAGTCCATTTCTAATAGTATTAGTACGTAGCCATTGTGACCATACTTTATCTAACAAATACAGAACTACTTTCTTACCTCAATTTCCCTAGTACTGGTATTTTCCGTAGTCTCTAATATGCATTGTGACTATCTGAGTAACCAGTAGCTTTTGACAACAAGCACTCACAGCTCGTATAAACAGCCAGAGTTTTTGAAATTGTCTTGTAAAGGGTATCGATATCATAGTAACCGTTCACCTTAACATTTGCGCCTTGAAAAAACAAGAAGTTCTAACGAATTACTGCACACAGTGTTGAGTCTAACAGTAACTTTTAAGACCTAAGTGCGTCTTGTGACATTTAGAAATAACGTAATAAAAAGAGGTAAACGATTAAATTTCCTTGAATGATACAGGATCGCTAAACCGAAAGATTCTGTTTAGTAAAGATTCTGTTTAGTAAAGATATGGGAAGGGGTAGACCACGAAGCAAACACAAAAACGAGAGGGTCAAAGTACAAAATGACATATGTATGTCCACACACACACACATTATATATAAACAAAAAATATCCCCGACTTTCAATTGTGTTACCCGTGACAGTCACTACCCTTCTTTAGAGTTACAACAATTGAGGCACACCACTTAATTGTCTCTATTACTGGAGCGATGATGTATTGGCTAACTAGAAGATTAATCTCTTGCTTAAAAATTTCCTGGTATGCAAAGGAGATTGATTAACACAAAATGGCCAGGCATCATCTGTAAGTGATGTATGAAATCTCTACCATGTTAGAAATCTCTCTCATGGTAGAAATCTCTCCCATGGTATGGACCATCAAATACCAAGGGAACTGCCAAAAACTTCCTGATGTCATGACTTCTTAAGACACAACTGCTAGAGACCAAACTGCTAGAGACCAGAAGGATTTTCGATGGATAATAGTCTGATAGTGTGACCTATAATAGAGATACCTGGCCACAGGAGAATTGTAAAACTATTGTAAGAGGCTTTGAAAGCGAGTAGAACTTAACCCTTTCACCTTATTTTTCCAGGAATTTTGAACAGGTAAATCAACATTACAATTGGTATTATCTTCATAAACTCCCAAATAATTATATATGAATAGAAAGCTGTGGACCTAATGAGGATAACTGGTTTTTGTTGCCTAGCAACTAAATACTACGGTTTGACACTTGGTTAGTTTTTTTAATTTTTAAACCAATTTTCATGGAAAAGCAGCTATTCTCTCTCTTCTTTTCATATATGTATTTCTGCGTGAATGGAGCAGCAGTGCAAACCTCAGCACTACTATACTCTAGCTAGCTATTACAAAATTATTTCTCAGACCAAAAGAATAATTTATTTGCCTATTCCTAATCAGGTATCAATACGGCTCAAGCAATGAAAAACGGTAGATATAAATGTTGTCTTTATAAAAGAAGTAGCTAAACATGTAGGATACACTCACTGGTATATTATAGTTTCAAACTCCAATTCCAGCACAAATTAACTTTTCAGCATAAAGCAAAACTACCATGGGCAGAAAGAAATTATTTGCTCAAGTGATTGTGACATGATGATAGGGGGAATTACCCACGAAAGCTTGTGCCTTTGTGCGGAAGTTTGGAAGACGGGTTTCAATGTGCTAGCAGCCTTTGCATTGATGCCAGAGACTTCGTATACGTCTCCGACAGCAAAAACTCAACTGTGTGAAGATATTTGACCCCAATGGAGTCTTCAGAATGTCCTTCGAATGGTTGTTCCAGGAATCCTTTGGGATAGCGATGGATGAAAGAGGACATCTGTTTGTGTCTGACAGTTACAATGGGAAGGTTCACATGTACCAGTAGTAAACTATGTAGTAGAACATTGTCTATTTGTATTAATACTTTTTTCTATTAAAAACAATGTGTGAGGTAAGGGTACTATTAAGGTACTATTAAAAGAGGTGAACATAGACTTATAGAGGCAATGGGGATAAAAACTTGTGTTTACTATTACTAAAGGAAAAAAAGAAGATGAAATTAACTAATAGCTATTTGCGTGGAGTTTTCAAGTATTCCTCATTCGGCATGATAATGTCTGCAGCTGACGGGGCTGTCCTGAACTTGTTCACTACTCTGAGACCCCTTGCCCCTCGAGGGGCATTACCAGTCTCCTTGGCACGGTGGTGGTACAGCTTCTTCTTCCAACTCATGGCCAGAAATGCAGCATCTGGACCTCGATCCTCATTATCATCATCTGCTAAACTGCTCTCCCTGGCAGCTGTTAAGTTCTATAAAAAGCCATATAAACACTTATTGCAATAGTCAGTATACAATATGGGCATATATTTCACGAGCATGCTTATGTATTTTAATGAGCCAACGGTGTGTGAGAGTGAAATGCCATCCCCATATCGTACGAGTGTAATAAATTGTATACTGAATATTTTACCAAACTGGTAAAACAATTTTCTTCAAAAGCCTTGTCGCTCTCTACACCATGCATTAAAAAAAAAAAAGCAGTTGTCCAGAGCTAGACATGGGCTCTTTGGAATGTTCAATATGCAGTGTTCAATATGGAACAAAATAGAATGCTTGCATGGTGTGGAAATACTCAAGGAAATATCCAGTGTACAATATATATATAGATAGATAGATTGTGTGGGGGTGGTTGTAAGGTACCTGGCAGCTGGTGATGAGTAATGCTAAGGACCAGCTCTATCTATTTATTTAGATTGAGGAGTATGAGTAGCAACCACAGCTAGCTAGGCTAAGTACTAGCTAGAGTGACTACTGATAGATAAAATATATAAACTATGCCTACTATGAAGGCAAAGCTAAAGAGATAGATTGAGTATAGATACTGAGCTTGCAGCAGCTAGGTTTCAGATTCTTCAACAAAAAGGGAATGAAGATAAAACAGAGATAAAAGAGTGATATATATCATTGGGTTGAGTGGGTGGTGCCTACATACAGAACTCAGACAGTGAGGAAACTGGGCAGGGCCAAACAATCTATAGCTACACAAACAAACCAATTAACAAGTTCAAAGTTCATGCATTATTGGATGACACGTTATCTTGCACACATAGGGGTCCAGGGGTAGGCCTGGACATAGATAGATAGATGTATGTAATTATATATATATATATATAATATATATATGAGTGGGTCTAGGAAAAGAGCAAACCAAAAAAAATTGAGTCTTTTATGCTAATTAATAAAAAGCTACAATTTATCTCAACTTAGTGCTAAAATACTGGAGGGTAAACCTTCGACGTGCAGAGAAACTGGCAGTTAAACTGGGCTGTATTCAGCACAGCAATTGAACTAGAAATCGAGAAAACATGAATTGAATTTCCACTTCCAGTATAATTAATGTTTCCGTATACTTAACGGCGTACTCCGCATACACAATTAAATCGTACAGCCGCTTGTTAATGGCGACCAACGAAGTTTGCGTAGATTTTTTTTAAGCTTTCAAAGCGTCTCACGGCCTGTCTTGTCGGAATGCTTGGCTACTCTATTCGCTGTAGCGATAAACTTTCAGCCAGAGGTAAGCTGTAGAGTGCATGCAATAGTCTCAAAGCTATGCTGTGTTTTTAGCTGCTTCTTTGAAACTCCGCCCATCCTCCGTTTATTGTACTTCGAGAACGAGAGAGAATAAAAAGTAGTTTGTCTTTCCACGGCACGCTTGGGGTCTTTTAAGTTGTTTTGACATTTGAAATTTGGCATAGACGTAGAGTAAGGGTCACTAAGACTAATTCTGCAAAAATAGAAAGAAAGAATCTTTCCGATGACTTACTTCTGGAGCCTATATCTCAATTTCAATTTTTGCGCCGTAAGGTCCCTTTTCCCAGACCCACTCACATATATATATATATATATACATACATATATATGTATAAATATATTCATGTATATATTCACAATGACATGTTTGTAATGCTCTAGCAAGTGTCATAACTAGTACTAAATGCCTTGAAGTAACTTATGTAGTGCTTTATGGAGGGAGAACCACACCCACCAATTAATGACCACCTTCATCAGGTTCTGTGCATTCTTTATCAGCCATCAAGTCTCCCTAAGAACCACAGACAGGTAATGACATCATGACAACAGAAAACAGCGATGACAGTGCTGGCTAATGCAGGAACACCCTCAGTTATTACTAACAACCAATGTTGAGTCTCAACTGAATGAACTGTTCTAGCTGGTATGATTATTATGGATTTGATTTGTTGCTTTTTGGTTTGATTTCATGTCTTCAAAATACTGAAATAATATTGCAACTCACACACTCACAAATAATAACATTTGTCAAATTATGAATGGAAATGAACTGGTTGGCCCGAATGGCTCCCTCTTACTTGTCCAAGTAGCCCCTCCTACCCACCCAGATTTCAGGCTTACTGCGTAGTTATTCTCGGCTGTGGAAGACCGGACAGATGTGAGCATGGTGAGTGGTGTGCTCAGGGTAGGGATCATTTCCGCGCGGCACTGCAAGTTGCTCTTAGTCTTCTGGTCCCTGCAGTGCTTGCAGATAGACTGCGCTATCTTGAAGATTTTGTTGCTGTTCTCTGCAGCCGCCTTGGCTGTGTTAATCATGTCAGCTTTGCTCTTGAGGTCTCCTCTGCCACGCCCAAAGTCTGCCATCTGAGTCATCTGCTCAGATATGACCTTGCCCACCGATATGAGTGGGTTGTCGTCTTCTAGGAACTCGTCAGTGAACTCTCGCAAAGACATCGCAGCTGCCTGGAATGAATAAATGAATGAAAGAATGAGTGAATGCATGAATGGATGAGTGAATGAATGAATGAGTGAATGGATGAGTGAAGGAATGAGTGAATGGATGAATGAATGAGACAATGAGGGAATTGATGAGCGAATTAATGAATGAGTGAATTAATGAATGGATGAGTGAATGAAACACACTTACAGTGACAGACTCAAAAGAAGGCATTTCATCCCCTGAATCGGGTGCTGTCCAGGCTGGAGGTGTGGAGGTCACAGTGCCGTAGGAAGCGGTCCGGTTGGTCCGGTTTTCACCGGACCACTTTTCAACCTTCTTTCCCAGCAAAGTTCAGCGGTCATCATTAAAAACGTTCAGAGGTCATCAGTAGTGTAGGCGTGGCCACGTGGCAAACAGCAGCTAGCTCATTTTCGATGCAACATGGCTTCAAGTTCTGCCTCCAGTGACACTGAGTCTGTGGATATTCCTGCAAAACCTCACCAGCCTACAACTTTTAGGTATCCTAAACGTAGTTTTGGAAAAAAGAAAGTAGTCCAGTGTAGTTTTAAGGCATCTTGGTTTGCTAAGTGGCCATTCCTGCACTACATCGAATCCAAGGATGTTGTATTCTGCCATACTTGCCTAGTGGGATTCAAGCTAAAGAGAATGAGGACAAACAGTGCTGATCCGGCCTTTGTAAGTCATAAACCACTATAGCTTTTAGGACTCGGCTATGTCCAGTCACTGTATATTTATAGCTAGCCTACATACTGACTTGATTTTTATTTGCTCAGATCATCGCTCAAATATATTTGCAAAATTCTAATAATTTATTATTAAAATCAATAGCTAATATCTATGAATAAGGCTAGCTTCCCACCTGACCACTTTCCAAGTGCTTGCTACGGGCCTGGGTCACACTCCGACGTTTCTGCCTTTGTGGAACATGCCTCAGGCCCATCTCAGCTAGAAAAGGAATATAAGGCTTCTTCTGGGTCGAAGCTCCACACTATTGCAAAGACAAATTTGCACTGCTAAAAAACAATCTGCTTTCTCTCTTTTGTTATGGTCAGTTTCACTTACGAGGGTGTACTGGGCGCGTGCAGCTCCGTGTCTTCAAAATCGAACCTGGTGGTGGGAGTGATTTGCTCAGTGGAGCAGGAGCGATGTAACGGTGAGGACAGGTCGACCCTGCTAGACTGGTTGGACTGGTCAGAAACATCTGACATCATCTCCAATGCCTTAGGACTGACTGCAGTAGCCGAGTCATGAAGAAGAGCCATGAAGGCCTCTACATATGGAAGGGAAGAAGATGTAAGAAATGATGAAACAGAATAGGAGGATGTGGCTATGCATATTGAAGCAGAATTAGACATGCTACATAAAAGAGATCTGCTACTATTACAACAACAACAACAACAACAACTACTACTACTACCACCACTACTGCTGCTACTACTATTACTACTACAATTACAGCTATAACTACTACTACTACTACTACTACTACTACTACTACTACTACTACTACTACTGGTGCTGCTGCTACAATTACTGCTACTATTACTAGCTAGTACAATTACAGCTACAATGAAGTAAAACTAGAGAATACATAATAATAATTAATGACAACAGTAAATGGTCACGTGATTAATGTAGTAGGGGTGGTTGTAGCATTCACGTGGTCAAGTTTTTTCTTTCTGCTTTTTTTATTTTTAAAATAATAATAATAATAACTAGTTGATGCGCTCTAATAGCACAAAATAGCGAAGCGAGCGATGCATGTTCCCTGTAATTGCAGCTATTCCATGCATGCTTGGTGTGGCTAGGAACATTTAATGGCTTTTCAAAAAGAAAGATTCTTTACTTTGCTACCTGTTTCTGTTTCGTTTTAGCTCTCCTCCTCCTTGCCCTGTCTTGTCATTTCTTTTCTCTCTCCTTACTAATTTTTCTTCTGGAGTTTCTAATGCCCTCAAAGCTCTTGACCGAGCGTTTCTAACGCTTTGTCTCTCTTTCGCAGAATTTGTTTCACTGGGCATCGCTACTTCGTACGGCGGGTAAACAAAACAAAATGTTGCTAAGAAGGTTACCCGGCCCGTGCAAGCGCGTAGCAGAAAAGGTGCACACATAAGCCCACGCAAGAACAAAAACAATTTCTAGACCTAAACATATATATATATCGCGAACTCATTAGAGAGTCAGCTCCGCTCGCTTCGCTCGCTTCGCTGAATAATAATAATAATTATTATTATAATAATAAAACACACAGATTTCATTTTCTTTAAGATTGTCATCTAACCTATAGTTGGTCCCATGTCTGCCATCTTTATCTTGTTGAGATGAGCCATCAGGAACTGGGCCTTGGTGGCCCACTGTCGATGCAGATGGTTGAAACGCTCCAACATGGCTGACCCAGCATCAGCTACAGACAAACAGATAAACAATCATCTCTCCAATATCTCTGTCAGTTTATAGAGATTCATTCTTACTATGCATGCATAGCCATTAGAGTAGTGTTTGTTATAAGTTTGGTAGTACGTACAATTATACTCCTAGTTTCTAACATTTCAGCTTTACGAAGAAAACCAGAGCTGAAGCTTGTGAAATATTATTAAATATCATATTTTACTATGAAATATGTTAACTAAATAATAATTTGCATCAGTGTCAGTTTCACTTGTATCACATCAACTGCAAACAATCACTCACTGGCCAAGTATTGCACAGCTCCGATAGCATGCGGTGTTAGGTTGCGCAGGCAACCTTGGAGGTGGTAACGGCCATCTCTGGAGGCTTCTGATGCTCCTCCTCTGCTGCCATAGTGGCCTCGTTAAAAAGAGTCTCTACTGTTTCCAGTTGTTCTAGCAGGGAGCTGGACTTCTCTTCAAACTTGTTCATCAGGTGCTGCTTGGCGAGTCCGCTGGTGCGGTTGGCCGCTAGCGAGAGCTCCATGAGTCGATCCAGAGGGGCAGAGGCCGCGGCAGTTATGTGATCTATGTGTGCCGTCAGGAGGTGGAGCTGCATGGGAGTTAGGTAGTGGGTGTGGCAGTCAAGCCCAGAGCATGGATAATATAACAAATTGTTAATTAAGTGAAATAAAAAAAAGTTTCCACTGTTGAGTTTGAACAGTCTATAAATATTAGACCCCAGAGCTATATACTTGCTATGAATTATATGCATGTTGACGAGCAAATGTCACAGTATGTAATGATCGTGCTCAGTACTCACCCTTCAATAGCATCCCTTGCCATGGTCTGCAAGGAGCTAGCCAACGTCTAGATGGACTTGGCTTGCTCCTGGAGGAGGCCAGTGTCTCCTGATTGCGCGGCCAGGATCAGGGTGTTGGCAGCCCTGCCCACTCCCAGAGTGATGTCATCAACACCCTTCATCAGGACTTTGGCCTGTGGAGAACACATGCGGTGTGGTGGTGATGGTAGGGTAATGTACAGGCTGCATTGACTTGACTAATACTAGTGATGTGCTTGAGCACAAATTGCGAGCGAGCCTAAAGACTATACTATTTTTATATGAATGATTTGACTTCTAACACTGAAGCTACTGAAAATAAGGTCCAGCTTTTAAATTTCGCATACACGGTAAAGGGATTTCAGTGCCATAGTAACAACTCTCTGCAACTGCTTGAATTGAAGGAAAAAAACAACAACAAAACAATACACGTTATTTAAACGTTTTCTTTGTGATATTCTTTAGCTAAGTAGTGGTTGTAACACACAATGTTTTGACACAACTGGACATGCACCTACACAGACTTACCTTAGCGGTAGTCTAGTGGACAATGTATTTTCAAGTAAATACTGTTGCGCACGGCTTATAACCATGACAAAGAGCGCATTGACTTACCACCGCCACTAACTCGAATAGAAATGGAAGTCCCTTAAGTTTTCAAGTTTTAACTGCACCCGCAAAAGAATTCAAAACGGTCAATTCAATTTCTAGGGTGATACGGGTACTGATCGATAAACCAGAGGATTCTGTTTAGTCAATTTGGGACGGGGTTGACCACATAACTAACACAAAAATGCGAGGGTCAAAGTACAAAATGACATACATACGTCCATACATATATACAAATAAATAAATAAACATCCCCGATTTTCGATTGTGTTACCCCTGTAAGTGTCTTGCTCGCTATGCTCACTCGCCATCTAGAAGGTTACTGCCAGAATTCACTACACATACAGTGCCAGTGGCTACAGCTATTGCTCACATGACCTGGAATCTTCACATATTCTTCACTGTACCAAAATACGGTAACTGTATGTATGTACGGTAAATTGGCCTCCTGGGTAGCCTCAATAAGGTCCCGAACATGCCCTGCCCACTTCTGAGTGGAGGTTCGAAAGTCGTCCCAAACTTGTCCCTGGTCCCACTGGCTTCTGGACACAGCTCGAGCCTGCTTAACGAGCTTGGGAGTGAGCATGCTCACTTCTTCAGACTTGGTTTTGATGACTCTGCAGGTGAAAGGATAAATTATGATTGATAAAAAATAATAGTTATAATATCATATAATAATAATAATAATAATAAATGTGTAATATAATAATAAGATGTATTCTCTTTTTTGCAGGCTTTTTTAAACGATATAGAATTAAAAATTCTGTAATGTTTAAAAAACTTGAATAATATAATTATATAATAATAATAATAGTAATAATACCATAACAATAATAAATATAATAATAATAATAATAATAATAATAATAATAGCAACAACAACAATGAGCTCACTTGGCTAGCTCTGTGTCTTCCTTTACAGTTGAAACAGCTGCCTCAGCCAGCTCCGCCAGTCGAATAGCTCGGGCCTCGAGTTTTATAGTGCAATCAGCAACATCTCCCGCATTCCTCCTCTTAGCAGCAGACACCAGCTTCTGGAGCGGTGACACGTATGTGCTCATGGCCAGGTCTGCGCTCGTCTGTAGCGGATCAACTGGACCTCCTTCTTCCTCCCCAGACTCCTCCCCTACTTCATCATCATCAATGTCCGGTGGGAGAGAGAGAGAGGGGGAAGAGGGGCCAGTGGAGGAGACACGTGTGGGGTATAGAGAGGATTAACAGTCAAGGAGGGAACTGCAGGTGTTTGATGTTTGTACACCGGGGTAGTTATGTCTCGGCTGGTCACAGATCTGGGTGTGTTCTCTGTGGAAATGGGCGGAGTCCAGCTGCTGACACTAGAGTTTGGGCTAACTACTGGTAAGGTACTTCCGAGTGTAGCTAAAAATAACAGGAAAAACAAAGAGTTTTTAAAGGAATGAAGAAAATCTATGCTAACAAATGAATGAATAAAATGGATGAATGAATGAATGGATGAATGAATAAATGAATGACAATTAGTAGACTATTATGCAGTCATAGATACATTAATGAACTCAACATTCACAGAATAATTGATGTACTGGTGCTCTACTTGGGAAGCTTTGTCTTTAGTGGGCGAGCGAGCAACTTGCTGAAGTGCACTGCTAGTCCCGCCTTGACTCCTTCCACTTTGAGGCAAGTCTTCATTGCCTTGCCGAGGCCTCCTCCATGCCGCATCATCATCATCATCATCGCCTCTTCTTTCATCATCAGTGGGCTTCTAATTTACAATTCAAATGAACTTAACTACTACTTGTATAGTGTTTGTCTTGTGGGCACTCCTTGTTAGCTATCAGCTAGCCACCGTTCTGAACGAAGTACTACAGACGCTACTATTGTGGAGTCAGAGAATTATTGCTTTTTTTAGATAACGCACACAGCATGAGGTGATACAAAAAAGTAAAGATTGCAAAGTGACGTAATGATGATGTAATGTGTTGATAATGACATTCGTAGAGTAGTTCACTACATTACTCCCCCGCCAGTGCTAACGTCATATAGTGCTCGAGATGTTTAGGGTATTTCACTTGACGACCAGCCCTAGTGACAGCTGGTGCAGGACGGTAAGTGTCTGCAGTGGAGTGTGATGCTGTAGAGGATGAATCCACAGTGGACGAGGCTGGCTCGGCTGGTGGTTGAACCGTAGTGGACGTGGCTGGAGGTTGAGGATGTGCAGCTATTTGCACTGGGACCTCAGAGCATTCAGCTGGTGTGGCTATGGGCGTTGGATGTGAAGACTTTGGAGATGTTGAATCACAATGAGCTGGTTTCAAGCGATCAACTGAAATCGTGCCTGTTCGTCCCCTCATGTCGAGTTGGTAATATTTGTCAGTTCTGCGAATGACCTTGAAGAGACCGTCGTAGGGTGGCTGCAGGGGTTTCTCGACGGAGTCACGACATACGAACACATGTGTGCAAGATTGCAACTTGGCTGGAAAATAGGTGGGTGTATGTCGAGGCTTGCGTGTAGTGGCAGGGCTTGCAGTAGCCATGCAGGATCGAAGACGGTTGGCGAAGACTGTGGAGTCTGTGACCACATCTGCAGGCTGAGGTGCGATGAATTCCCCTGGCACTCGGAGAGCACTGGCATAGACTAACTCTGCAGCTGTGCACTTGCTGTCTTCCTTTACTGCTGATCTGATGCCAAGCAACACCCAGGGAAGTGCATCGGTCCACTGGTCTTGGGGAACGTGACTCTTCAGAGCGCCCTTCAATTGCCGGTGAAACCTCTCGATGAGCCCATTGGCTTGAGGGTGATAGGCGGTTGTCCTGAGTCGATGAGAACCGAGTACTTTCATGAGGCTGCTCCACAGGTCGGACTGGAATTGACTGCCTCTGTCAGTGGTAACAGTGGTTGGAGTGCCAAATCTGGCTACCTATCCTTGTAAGAATGTGCAAGCGATTGTCTCCGCTCGAATATCTGGCAATGGCAGTGCTTCCGGCCATTTTGTAAATCGATCAATGATAGTTAGCAGATAGGAGTATCCATTTGAGTGTGGAAGTGGTCCAACGAGGTCAAGATGGATGGAGTCGAAGCGAGCGCTGGGTGGTGCGAAGGTGGACAAGGGAGCGAAGGTATGCCGATTGACTTTGCTGTGCTGACAGCGTAAACACTCTGTGGTCCGCTGTTGGACGTCCCGGTTGATGTGTGGCCAAACGCATCTCTCTGTGATGAGATGCTCAGTTGCTCTGATGCCTGGATGAGACATCGAGTGCAAAGTGTCGAACACCAATCGGCGCATGCCAGCTGGAACAAATGGTCTGGGCTTGTGGGTTGTAGTGTCACACAGGAGAGAAAGATCAGTTGTGCCATCCAAGGGTGTGCATTGGAGCTGTAAGCGAGATGTCTCAGGATGACTCCTTATGTGTTGTAGTTCCGGGTCTGTCTGTTGTTGGTGGGCCATATCACGAAAGTTGATGTTCTTCAATTCCGGTAGAATGACAGAATTCTCAGGCATCCGGGACAGGGTGCCAGCTGGAATGTTAGCAATGCCTCTGATGTGCCGGATGTCAGTGGTGAATTGTGCGATGAAGAAGTCTAGGTGCCTGGACTGTCTGGGGGAGCGACAATTGTGGTGAGCTTGGAGAGAGTGCGTGCGAGGTTTGTGGTCAGTCAGCACGAAGAATTTGCGACCTTCCACGAAGTGCATGACGTGCCGAATAGCCAGGTATATTGCCAAGAGCTCTCGATCGAAGGTGCTGTATCTGGTCTCTGCTGGCTGAAGTTTCTTTGAGAAGAAAGGCAATAGGTGACCAGGCCCCGTCAATTAGCTGTTGCAGGACTGCACCGACCGCGAAATCTGACGCATCTGTGGCAATGGACGTGGGGGCGTCACGCCGTGGGTGGAACAGCATGGTAGCATTGGCTAAACACTCCTTGCTGCTCTGAAATGCTAACTCAGTCGAAGGGGACCAAGCAACAGGAGTTTTAGAAGAAGCTTTTCCGATGAGCAGGTTTGTGAGAGGCAAAAGGAGCTTGGCGCAATTGTAAGAAACCTTCGATAGAAGTTGAGCAATCCCAGGTACTCCCGTAATTGTCGATGCGTAGTCGGCTTGGGAAAATTGCAGATAGCTTGAACTTTGTCCGGCAGTGGGACGGATACCATTGGAATCGACAACATGCCCCAAGAATGTGAGAGTAGGTACACCCAAAATGCTCTTCTGGGCATTGATGACGATTCCAAATTGGCTGAGACGGTCGAAGACTTGCCAAAGGTGTACTACGTGATATGTTGAACTGCTGCTGGCAATTAGGAGGTCATCCACGTACACGTAGCAGAAGTCTAACCCGCAAAGTACTTCATCCATGAACCTCTGGAATGTTTGAGCCGCGTTTCTCAGTCCAAACGGCATTCTGCAGACGAACTCAAAGAGACCGAAAGGTGTATGTGGTTACTGCTGTCTTTGGAATGTCTTCCTCTGCGATGATATAGGCGCGAACTAAGTCCAACTTTGAGAAGACCGTGTTGCCCTGGAGAGATGAGGAAAAATCGTGTAGGGGTGGAATGGGGTATCTGTCTGGTGTTGTGACTTGGTTGAGATGCCGGAAGTCTCCGCATGGTCTCCAGTCACCCGATTTCTTTGGAACCATGTGCAGAGGTGACGCCCAAGGGCTCTTGGAAGGCCGGATGATGCCCAGGTCCAACATGTGCTGGAACTCCTTCTTGTTGGCGCATAACCGTTCTGGTGAGAGACGTTTGGCTTTCATGGCTATGGGTGGACTTGTCGTGACTTGGAGTGAGCGACGTTGTGCCTAACAGGCTGCTCACTAAAGTTGTGTGGTTGAGTGAGTTGAGGGTAGTCCACCAGAAGTGCAGCGTATTCTGCAGACGAGTTAGGAGGTGGGATAGCGGGTTTGAGTGCAGCTGAGTTGGCTACAACACCTGAGATTGTAAGTTGTGTGGTGTTGTCTACCAGTTTCTTGTTGTTGAGGTCAACTGTTAGCTGAAAGTGATGCAGGAAATCTGCACTGAGGAGAGGTTTGTCCACATCTGCAATGACGAAGACCCAGGGTAGGGAACGACGAAGTCCAAGGTCCAGGGTGAGCGACTTCCTTCCGTAGGTGGAAATAGACGAACCATTGGCGGCTTGGAGGTTGAAGTCGAGTTGACGGTGAATTAGACCACCGACTTGACCCAATCGATGGCTAAATAAACTGACGAAAGGTACCTTTGACTGGGTTGTAAATTCCAGCCGTTTGACTCGCCTTCAGAATTAGTTCAAGTGTATACAATTTACGAATAATATTATTAATAGTAAATTACAAGAACAACATCAAAGGCAGTCGGTGAGCACAAAACAAACTAGTAGAGGTAGTAACCTTCCAAAATGAGAGATGATACCAAAAATTAATAGAGAGAGAAAAGTCCAAATCACAAAGTTTAGAGAGAGAACCAACAACTGAACAAGGAAGAGAAAGCAATCAGTATAAGAGTGTAATTCTAACAGTAATTAGTGTGAGAGACAGAAATACGAATACTAGTGAGTGAATGAAGGCGTGAACTAGTTCAAATGTAAATTAGTATTTATGATCATAAGTTAGTTTTCATGCAGCGGCTTCAACACACTCCCTCACGAAGGGCGACTCGTCCTTCCTAGATTCTTGTGAAGAACTTGTGCGAAGAATGAGTGCCAATTTTGAAATCGGTCGTTTACAGAGAGCAGGGCTGGTTTTCACTTGTACGACTCGTACTTTACCATCCTTTCCAGGAAATGTGGCTGTTACTTTAGCGAGTGGCCAGTGATTAGTGAAAGCTGAATCTTCTTTGATAATGACTATGTCATCAATCTGGATATCTTGTTGTGGGGTCTTCCACTTCTGCATGCGCTGCAGTTGCTGCAAATATTCACTAGACCATCTCTTCCAAAAGTGTTGAATGAGATTTTGGCAGACCGTTCATTGATGAAGCAGAGAAGTCGTCTTTACTGTGTCTTGTTCAGGGAATGCTCTTAACGATCTTCCAATAAGAAAATGTCCCGGGGTTAGAACTTCTATTCCATCATCGGAGTGAGAGTCGATCGGCAACAGAGGTCGACTGTTCATGCAGCTTTCAACTTGACAAAGCACTGTGCTGAATTCTTCATAATCAAGTTTCTGAGCACCAATTACCCGTTTGAGATGATACTTGGCTGACTTGACCGCTGCTTCCCACAAACCATCAAAGTGAGGAGCACGTTCAGGGCTGAATGTCCACTTTATTCTTGGAGACAACATGGAAGCACTGATTTGGTTCTGAGTGGCATCCTTTTGCAGGAATTGATAGAGATCAGACAAATGGTTGCTTGCTCCCTTAAAATTTGATCCATTGTCTGTGTAAATTTCAGATGGCAATCCTTGTCTTGAGATGAAGCGCTTGAGGCAAGCCAGAAAGGCTTCAGTAGTGAGGTCTGACACTACTTCAAGATGAACTGCTCTGGTGCAGAAACAAACAAAAACACAGAGGTAAGTCTTCACGATGACTGGTCGTCGGGTGTGCCCTTTCTTCACGAGAAACGGACCAGCAAAATCGATTCCAGTCTTGTCAAAGGCTGGACTTGGGACTACTCGAGCTCTAGGCAACTGTCCCATTTGTTGTGTCTCCAGTTTGGCTGCCACTTTCCTGCAAACCACACCACTCCTGCACACTTTCCTGGCGAGTGGACGTGCTCACAAAACATGTGCTCTGCTACCTGCATGAGATAAGAGTAATGAAGGACCACAATGACACAAGGATACATGGAGAGAACGAAACATCAGCTGAGTAAGGACATCTTTGCTGGCTAGAATAGGTGGATGCTTTTGTGATAGAGCCAATTGAGAGTTGGAAAGACGACCACCAACAACCAGCAACCCAACTTCTCCAAGAAATGGATTAAGAGCGAGTAATCTACTTGAATTTTTGAGAGGTTTACCACGTGATAATTGCTGACGTTCTTCAGAAAAATGTCGATCCTGAGAGCGTGCTAATAAATGTCGTTCAGACAAAAGAAGTTCCATAGCTGATAATGTAGGAGAGAGTTGAGTGTTCTTGTTAGCTCGCTTGAGCTTGAGATTAGAAATGAATCTAAGAATCCAAGCATTCACCTTTAACAGCTTGTCATAAGTTTCAAATTTCTCTTCAATCCACTTGGTGGAAGTGTAACTGACAATGTTGCACACAACTGGCTTTGCTTCAGGAATACTGGCTGGAAGTGAGAGTAGCCAAAGTGGACCATTCCACCACAGATCATGGTTCATAAGGTCTTGTGGGAATAAACCTCGTGATGCGCAATCAGCAGGATTGCTTTCTGTCGGAACATAATTCCAAGATGTGGGAGGTAAACTGTCCAGAATGCTGGATACTCTGTTAGCCACAAAGGTTTTAAACCTTCGTGGGTTTCCATCCAACCAATACAACACAATGGTGTTATCACACCAAGCATAAGTGTCACATAATGGAATGTTAAGTGCTAGCCGGGTGCTGGTTAAGAGTTTGGCTAGCAGAGAAGCTCCACATAATTCCAGTTTAGGAATAGATAACTTCTTCAATGGGGCAACCTTGGTCTTAGCAGTTACTAAGGATACTGTGGGAGGGTTGTTGCTGTAGGTTGCTCTGACATAGATGACTGCTGCATATGCATTTTCAGAAGCATCTGAGAAGCCATGGAGCTGGATAGTGTCTGGAGTTGAACTATTTCGAAAGTAACAGCGTGGAAGTGAATTTCCTTTAAGCAGTGTGAGTTGTTGTCTCCATTGTCGATGCTGTCTTGATAGTTCAGCCGGAATTTCCTCGTCCCATGAGAGTGAGCGGGTTTGGGTAGTTTACGTCTGCGCCGTGCTGATAATAGATTTAGTAGAGCCGATAGTTTAATTATAAGTTGCGGCATATATAGAACATAACTGGGCGTGACATGTGATGGGTTAGATAACTAGCATGAATATGATTACTACGTATGAGATGATCATATGGTAAAGTATGGTATTGAATAGAATAGAGAGTTCGAAATCGATATGTATTCAAAGTTCTTGCTTGAGTCTTGAGTCTTCGGAACAATGTCCAGAAGTCCTGGACAGGCTCCCGGGGGCTAGTGAGAAATAGAGAAGTGGTAGAGGTAGTTGACTGTATGTGTAGATTAGATAGGTATGAGATCGTAGTAGGTGACGATCAACGTCTTGATGGTAGTGATGATATACTTTTCTTTCTTCTTTACCGGTCTTGAGTGAGTGGATGGTCTTCAGGGATGCATGGGATGAGCAAGTTGGCTGCCCGCACGTAGCTCTTCCCTTGGCGCAGGATCCGGGCTGCGCGAACCTGGCCATCGTCGCCTGGAAACACCTCTTGGATGATTCCCAAGGGCCATTGGCAGTGACTGAGTGACTCGTCTTTTATGTAGACTAATTGTTGGACTTTGAGAGGTGTTGACTTTTGTTTCCATTTGCTTCGTTGGTGTAGAGTGTTAATGTAAATGTTGCTCCATTGTTTCCAAATATCTTCCTGAATTCTGGCAACTAATTTCCATTGTCTGAGTGAAGGTACGAATTTGGGGGGTGTGTCTAGCGCAGGCGTGGCTAGAAGTGGCCTACCGATCAGAAAATGACCGGCGGTCAAGACGTTTCCGGTATGTTGATCCTCTTGGGTAATTGGTGCTAGGGGGCGTGAGTTCAAGATTGCCTCAGCCTCAGTGAGGACAGTCTCGAGCTCATCATAACGTAGGAGGTGTGGTGACGCGTTCTTCTTTAAGATGAGTTTCATCTGGCGGATGGCTGCCTCCCAGAGTCCTCCGAAATGAGGAGCTCTGGGTGGTGAGTGGTGCCATTGGATGTGGTGTGCCTGGCAAAAGGCTATCGTGGTCTCTCGTGACTCGAGATTCTCCCTCAGATCTCGAGTCTCCTCCCGGGCGCCTAAGAAATTGGAGCCATTGTCTCTCAATGGCCAACAACGCAAGTCTCAAGACCTCAAGAAGAAGTATCCGTTCTCACCATCTCTCCTACTCCTCGGGACAACGCAGGACAAGACACCTTTCTCAATGACCTCTGGACTAAATTCTCATCTGTGCATAAGCTCACCAGAGTGGTTGCATGGATATTTCGTTTCTTCAACAACTCCAAGAAAGCAAGCTCGAAAACACAAGACTCTGATCTCTCCTCAGCCGAAGTTCACAGATCTATGCAAGTGTTGATTGCTCTCTCGCAGAAGCAGTCATTCCCTGAAATTCACACTTCCCTCAATCAGGGTAAGCTTGTAAACAAAAGTCATCACCTCGCCAATACCAACGTATCAATCAACAATGGCCTTCTCATCTGCCAAAGTCGTGTCAGGAACCCTGACAACCTCTCTCAACCGAAACATCTCTACCCTCTCGACGTCAATTCGAAGTTCACTATACTACTATGTTCCACGTTACACGTCACTCACCATCATCCAGGAATTTCAGCTCTCCACGCATCTATTTCCTCCACCTACCTCATCTCAGGTCTGCGCAATCTGCTCAAGAAATTGAGCAGAGCTTGCGCCCTGTGCCAGCGGGCGTATGCCAAACCTATCTCTCATCTCATGGGCATGCTCCCCGCTGCCAGGACCACTCCCACTCCAGCCTTTTACGTAACTGGAGTTGACTTCGCTGGCCCACTCTACATTCGCCAAGGTCACGTCAGGAAACCTGTGCCAGTGAAGACATATGCCGCATTATTCATCTGCATGGTGACCAAAGCAGTTCACATAGTACTATGTGCCTCCCTCAGCTCAGTCGACTTCCGGGCTGCCCTCCAAAGATTTATCGCCAGAAGGGGCTCTCCTGGTCATATCTATTGTAGGCGGTTGAGATAGCCATGGAGGTCCCTGCCACCATAGCTCGTCGTGAATGAGAGAGTTGGCTTCTACACCGCGGCTAGCATGGTCAGCCGGGTTGTTGTCAGTTGCAACGTGCCTCCAGGTGGTGGAGGGCAGCGTATCTTGGATAACTTGGGTCCTGTTAGCCACAAACTTGTCCTTGATTTGAGACGGAGACTTGGAGAGCCATGACAGAACAATGGAGCTGTCAGACCATGCAAACGTCATATTGGGGGCGATGTCCAGTGTCTTGGCGGTAGAGGCGAGAAGTTTGGCTAGCAGGAGTGCCCCGAGTAGCTCTGCTCTGGGCACCGTGATATGTTTGAGAGGGAGCACCCTTGCCTTGGCCGTAACCAGGGCAGTGTGGATGCTGCCATCTACCTGCACCGCGCGCAGGTAGACAACAGCACCATAAGCCACATCAGAAGCGTCTGAGAACCCATGGAGGGAAACAAACACAGATGGCTCCTTGAAGTACGTTCTGGAGATTAGGTGCTGCTTGATGGATGCCAGACCTTCCACCCAAGAAGACCAGGTAGACTTCATGTCATCTGGGAGGGGCTTATCCCATGGTAGGCGGCGTCTCCATGCCTCTCTAAGGAGGAGCTTGGCCTTGATGGTCGCTGGAGCAAAGAGCCCTAAAAGGTCATAAACTCCAGCAGACACAGAAGCTACAGTCCTCTTTGTAACTGCAGCCGAGTCGTCGACATCTGGGACCGAGATGAGTAGTAGATCCTTGGTGGTGTCCCAGTGAAGTCCTAAGGCTTTTGGTGAGCTTGAGAGATGTAAACGATTGTTGATGTCTTCCTCCCGCAGTTCTGGGGGAGTGTCCTTGATGAAGTTGATGGAATTGGATCTCCATTTCCTGAGATTCATGCTGGCATGTCTTAGCAGGTCGCAGAGCTGGTTGCGAAGTTGGATGGCTTCCTGGGTAGTTTTTGCACCAGCCACGAAGTCGTCCACATAGAACTGATGCAGAATTGCGTGGGCTGCTTGAGGGTGTGAGTCTTGGAAGAGCTCTGCCAAGTGCCTGAGTGATTGTGTAGCCAGGAACGGGCTGGAGGCGACCCCGAAGGTCAGCCTAGACATCCTGCAGTCAGCTATGGAGCCGCAGGGTAGACGTAGAAGGAATCTGTGAAGGTCGTGATGCTCCGGGTGCAGTAGGATTTCCCGAAACATTTTACCTATATCTGCGGTAAGTCCCACAGCATAGGTCCTGAACTTGATTAAGATGTCTTCGAGATGAGGGTAGAGGTTTGGTCCAACATGTAACTTGTCATTAAGGGAGGTGCCCGTGGTGGATCTGGCAGAGGCGTCGAATACGGGCCTAACTTTAGTTGTTGAGGAGCTGTCTTTAAAGACGCCGTGGACCGGTAGATAGAATATTTCATGAGGAGGTAAAAGTTCTTCCTTGGGGATGATGTGGGCATGGCCCAGCTTGAGGTAGTCATGGAGGGCTTCGTTGAAGATTGATAGCTTGTCTTTGGCTGATAATGACTTCTCGTTAGAGTAAAGTCTGGATAACGCCTGTCTCCTGGTGTCACCAAGAGCCGGAGAGTTGTCCTTGACAGGTAACTTGACTTGGATGCGATTGTCTTGGACCTTGACGTTGGTGTTGTAGTGCTTTAGAGTTTTCTGCTCATCTGGGGTGAAGGGGGAAGCTTCTGGAACTCGATCCAAGTCCCATAGGCGAGATAGATCATTGTGAAGATCCGAATTGTGGGGGAGAATGGTGTAAACTTGGGGTCTAGATGCCAAAGGGCCAACCACTCCGTAGCCAAATTTTGTGCTTATGAAGCGGTAGCGTTCGATGGCGGTGACTCCTCCGCATAAGTCCCATGGGTGCTCCTCCCCAAGCAGAATGTCGACGACTCCGCCCATAGACGGGTCACTAAGCACCAGGCCGTTCTGGGAAGCCAGATGCAGGATGCCTTCTCTGTCTTGAGGAGGTGATGATGACAACTTTTTGGGGAAGAGCAGGAACTCGATGGGAGGGGTCTCGTAGTCGGAGACGGTTGATTTGAGGGAGGCGATGACCTTGTGGCGGGTACGGATAGTGCCTCGGTCTGCACCAGTGAAGGTGCCGTCGTGAGGGAGACGTTTGAGGTTGAGGGTGTCGGCGAGCTCGATGGACATGAAGCTGGCGCCACTGCCGTGATCTAGCAGGACGCGAGCCTTGGTGGCTTTGTCTCCAGTCTTAACCAGAGCGGCCACAGAGCAGATGAAGTTGCCGTTGGTCCTGCCTTCCTGAGGAGGTGGGGCAGGAGTGGGTGCGACCATTGCCACAGATGTGGGCGTGGTTGTGGGAGGTGCTGAGCTGGGTGCTGATCTGCCGTCCCTGTGGAGAAGGGAATGATGTCTTTGATGGCAGTGTCTACAGGAATACTTGCTGGAGCAGTTCCTAACAGCATGTGAGGGGCCAAAGCAATTGAGGCAAAGGCGCTTCTCACGAGCCAGCTTGTTGCGCTCATCCACTGGGAGAGCAGCGAACGTGGTGCACCTCACCAGCAAGTGTCCTTCACCGCATGAAGGGCACTTTGCTGGGGTGTGGTTCCTCCTGGACGACGGCGAGGAAGAACCGTTAGCAGGTCTGGGTGGACCTTGAAATTCAGGAATGGAAGGAGTGGAGGTAGGTGGGGCCGTCATGGATGAAGTGGGTGCCCGGGAAGGGATGTGGTTGTCGGACCATAGTAGACGTTGGTTGAGGAATTTGATGAAGTCCTTCATGGAAGGATCCTTGAGGTTTTCCCTTAACAGCTTGTCCCAGTCCTCTTTGAGCTTTCCTTTGAGGTAGGGCCTGTATAGGTGGGGAAAGAGTTGAGACATGTGATCAGATAGTAAAGATTCAAGGTTATTGTAAGGCATGACTGATTCAACAAACTTCCTTATTGATGCGGCGTTGTCCTCAATGTGGGGAACGTTGGTGACTTTTTCCACTAGGAGAGGTACGATCAGCTGAGGTCTGCCATAGTGTTCTTTCAAGCCGGCGATCAGCTCGTCAGTACTCGACCCTGTCGCGTGAAGTTGATCGACAAAGGACTTTCCATTTTGTGGGATGATGGACTGCCTGATGATCTGGTATTTGTCCTCTCGAGAGTATCCCTCAGCGCGGTGCTTAAGCTGCGAGACCAGCCCCAGCTCGAATGGCTTCCACAGAAGTGGATCCCCGTTGAACTTTGGTGTTTCTACTTTGAGGGGTGCCATCTTCAAGCTAGGAGGATCTGCTTTGCTCAGCTCCGCTGCATGGGACGAACGTGGTGTAGGAGTAGGTGTAGATGCGGCTACGAGGCGCATTAGATTGGTATACATGGTGTCGATATCCATGGAGAGATGAGATAGAGATTCGTCGTCGGGTACGGCTAGTAGTGATTCAGAGAATGTGGAGTAGGCTGTAGATACTTCAGTGTACTGATCTTGATGGGTAGAGACCGCTGAGTCCAGAGCTAGCAAATTGCGCAGCTTCTTGGACAGAGAGCGAGCATCTCTGTGTGCCTTGGAGACTGATGATAGGGTTCTGATTTCGTCCAGTAGGGAGTCGTGGAGTTCAATATGCTTTTCTCTTTCTTCATGAGGAGTGAAGGCATCTGGATCTGATGCGCAGGAGTCAATGGATAGTTGAATTTCGTCGTGTTTGTCCACGCAATCTGTTATGTCTTGGTGGAGTGCTGAAATTATGTCAGCTGATATCGAAGAAGGGTCTTTCTTGAGGTTGCAGCTTCTTGGACAGCCGAGTGGCGACGCCTCTCTTTTGTCCCCTTTGTGCCTTGAGACGTTTGAGCTCTAATACTTCAGAGTCTTGAAGGGAATTTGCCGTGTGCGTGTACGTCAGATCCGTGGATGCAGACGAAGTAGATTGCGAGTCTTCAGACATGATCAGGTAAGAGGTCGACACTGTGAGTAGTGAACTTGGAGGGTACGTAGCCGTCACTTGGAAAAGTGAAGACTGACTGAAGACTGGTAAATGGTCGTCAACCGGAAAGGAGTGAGAGAATTTTAACACCCGGCCGGAGAGAAATGGCGGCAAATGCGCAGAGTTGAGAAAAGTTGTAATTGGAGTAGAACTACGGCAGAACTTCGGCTTCGTCACTGGAAAGTCTCGGAGGCTCGAAGGACCATGAGCGGGTTTGGGTAGTTTACGTCTGCGCCGTGCTGATAATAGATTTAGTAGAGCCGATAGTTTAATTATAAGTTGCGGCATATATAGAACATAACTGGGCGTGACATGTGATGGGTTAGATAACTAGCATGAATATGATTACTACGTATGAGATGATCATATGGTAAAGTATGGTATTGAATAGAATAGAGAGTTCGAAATCGATATGTATTCAAAGTTCTTGCTTGAGTCTTGAGTCTTCGGAACAATGTCCAGAAGTCCTGGACAGAGAGTTTGAGTTCCCAGAGTCGCTGGAACATAATTTTCATGACAATTAGAGATGGAGCTAGCCAACCAAAAACATCAAATGTTCTGGCAATGTCGGAGATCACTCCTCGCTTGGTCGGTGTTATTGCCTTGGGTTCACCTACAGACACACTCATAGTATCTGATATAGAATCCCACACCATACCTAATGCCTTGGGGTGTTCGGACGAATGGTCATCAGTCAGTGACTTTGTTGGAATTTTTTCATGGAGAGTTGTATCTATGTTCTGCAATACTTGTGTAGAATTGCTTCGCCACTTGCGCAGATCGAAGCCTCCGTTCAATAAGAGTTGCCTTAGCTGTTGTTGGAGTTGAAGGGCCACTTCAGGTGTGTTGGCTCCAGCTAACAAGTCATCAACATAGAAAGAAGAGAGCACATGAGACTTAGCCAGGGGGAAAGAATCACTGAAGTCATGGGGCTGTTTGCTGCAGAGCTTGAACTGCTAGATAGGGAGATGATGCTACTTCACTCATGATTTAGAGGTTCTTGCTGAAGCTAAAGAATTTGAACTCTTTACTTAGAAGGAATTCTGTTGTGTGATTAGCTAACTAGCTAGTTGCACAGCAGTGGTGGCAGCATATCTACCTCAATTCCCTCCCAGCTGCCAGTCACATCACCACATTACTCACACCTCCTACTTCGCTTTCGCACCTATACGGTTGCCATATCTGCCGACATAAGCAAGATGTACCGGACAGTAGAGTTGGCAGAGAAAGATAGAGACTTTCATCGTTTCCTGTGGAGAGCAGAGAAAAATGAACCAATCCAAGATTACAGGATGACTCGAGAGACGTTTGGAGTGATAATGATACATGTGTTCAGTCTGAGCATGCTCAGTGAAGGTGTGTGCAATGAGTCTGCATGATTCAGCATACATACTGGTAAAGGATGAAACAGAACAATAAACATAGTTAAATATATAATGAGTAAGGTAAGGTTCAGTCTTTCTCTTGCATTGTGTGGTGGGCGTGTTCATAATAGTGGGTAGGGTCACCACAAGTAACATGTCATTGAGTGATACATTGGATGTGGTTTTTGCACTTGCATCAAAAACCACTCTCAACTTGGTTGAGGTGCTGCTGGCCTTAGTCACACTGTGCATAGGAAGGTAATAGTGTTCACTGACCGGACTGTTCATGGCTGTCTTCGGAACTAACTCTGCATGACCCAGATCAAGATACTCTTGAACCACTTGTTGAAATGCAGCCCACCTCCCTTTTCTGCAAATTGATCTCTCATTTGCTTCAAATCGTTGAAGAGCCTGCTTCCTTGAGTCTCCGAGAGAGAAAATGCTTGCCTTGCGAGGGAGTGATACCTGGTATCTGCCTACAGACAAATACACATGATTGTCATTGAAATGTTGCACGACTACCCTTTCTTCAGACGTAAGGCTGGTAGTCAGACTTGAGGCTTCCTCAGTCTCCCAGAACTTGAGAAGTAGTGAATCCATGGTTTCACTGGCGGAGAGGTTGCAGACAGGAACTGGTAGAACTGGAGGGGAAGAGTGATCAGGTGTGTATCTTCCAATAATTGCCCAACCAAAGACGGTATTTCTAGCAGTTGGCTCGTCAGGGTTTCCTTTCTTTGTTTCGGGTTTCACTATGTCTTGCCAAGCATCACAACCAATGAGGAGGTCCACTCTGCCTGGTTTGTCAAATGTTGGGTCGGCAAGATGGAGTGCTTTGATATAGGAGAGATTCCGAACCCCAGTGGCATCTTGGAGTGGTAGGTTGCATGTCACCTTGTTGACCACCGCAGCTCTGAGAGGGATTCTGGGGCTACAGACACGAGTGGGAGAAAGAGTTACATTCACAAGACAATTACTGTAACCTAAATTAACTCCCTGAACACCAGATAGGGACAATTGTCGAGGAGACTTTTGCAGATTAAGACATTGCACCGTCCTGCTGGATATCAATGACACCGATGATCTAGAGTCTAATAAAGTTCTGGCAATAAGCTTCTTGCCCGAGGGTGCTTCTAGCATGACTTGAGTAGTCATCATCAAATTGGGCTTGAGGATAGGAGATGGCTTCGAAGCAATGGTGTTGAATGATCTACCTTCTGTTTGTGATGGGAGCGGCGCTTGTGACGGAAGCAATGGTTGAGATGGAAGCGAAGGTTGAGGTGGAAGTGTTGGTTGTGATGGGAGTGGTTGAGGTGGTTGAATGGTTTGAGGAGGACTCTCGGACTGATTGACAGCTGGAGTTGACTCTCGATGAAGAGAGGTGTGATGAAGTTTAGAGTACTTCTTGCAGCGAGTGCTACTCAGGCATTCATTAGTCTTATGACCGTAGCCGAGACAGTTGAAACAGCGATGAGCTGTTTTCACATGAGTTGCTCGATCTTCTATAGACATACCATTGAACGTTGGGCACACATATAAGCTATGTTTCTCTCCACTGCAGAGAACACAGTTGTGCCGAGAGGATGAGTTGAACTGGTGCAGGTTGGCTGTGGTGTACAGCAGCTTTACTTTTCTTTTGTTGGTTTAGCTTTACTTCCTGTTTATGAGCTAGAGTGTCCATGTCTAGTAGCCTTTCTTCTAAGAACTCAAGCAGTTTCGTGATAGGTAAGACATCCTTTGTGTTTGGTACGTTGTTCCCAGGCCGTTTGAGTGATCTTGGGTAATTTGTACGCATACAATGAAGTGAGAAATGAACAAATGGCATACTGACCCATGTTTTGGAGTCCTTGAAGGCTGTTGCATGTTCTGTCAGTAAGAGCTCGAAAGTCACCTTTGCTCTCCTTGGTGAGCGGAGTCCAATCCACTAATGACACGGCATAATTTTTGTGTATTAGACGGCGTTTGTCGTACCTTTGTTTCAGGTCTTCGTAATGATTTTTGAACTCGATGGCGCTGAAAAGAAGAGGTGAGACTTGAGGATCTTTAATGGCACTTCTCAAATATGTAAGTTTGTGAGCTTGACTCAAATCATTGTTATCATGGATGGCAGCCTGAAACTGGTTCCAGAATGCTGCCCACTTCGTGGGGTCTCCACTGAATGTAGGGAGAGCAATCTTAGGAAGCTGTACTTGAGATGCACAGCTTGAAGAGCTACTTCCACTGCTGCTCACATCGAGTCAAATTGCAGGAGACTTGTCTGTTGCAGACAATGAGTGATAGCTGAAGAAAGTTCCAACAGCAATCTTCGTATCAGGTGATCCTTGGCATTGATGAGCGATTGAGTTCAGCTTCAATTTTGCTGAACCTTTCCATGACTATAGCAATGGATGCACCATAAGACTTGTCAGAAAACTCGTTGATTTTCTGTTCAATATCCTGCACTTGACCACGTAGAGAGAGAGCATCATGATAAGTGGAGGCAAGAATTAACAGTTCATGAGCAAGTAAGTCAGCCTCTTCATAGGCATCCAAATGCTTGGCTAGAGTTTGTTCTTCTTCATCTTGATTGATGGCATTAGAATAATTGTCCACAATGTCTTCGTGTATCTGCAGGTATGTATCGTTTGCTGACTTCAGAGAAGAATGCATCTTTCCAGTTGAGGAATGTTCAATGCATCCAAATCTGCCCGTTGAGTATCTTACAGTTTTTTGAGAACCCTAGTGATGTTTCCTGCTTGTCCTGCTCTTTTTCTCTTTAGATTTTCCATCTTCAACGCTATTCGAACACAGTGAGTTGCAGAGACTTGAGAATTGAGATGAATCTGAGCTGTAGAACTGATTGAATTAGTAATCCGGCTCGAGGGACCAATGAATTAAACCACCGACTTGACCCAACCGATGGCTAAATAAACTGACAAAAGCTACCTTTGACTAACAAACTAGTAGAGGTAGTAACCTTCCAAAATGAGAGATGATACCAAAAAATAATAGAGAGAGAAAAGTCCAAATCACAAAGTTTAGAGAGAGAACCAACAACTGAACAAGGAAGAGAAAGCAATCAGTATAAGAGTGTAATTCTAACAGTAATTAGTGTGAGAGACAGAAATACGAATACTAGTGAGTGAATGAAGGCGCGAACTAGTTCAAATGTAAATTAGTATTCATGATCATAAGTTAGTTTTCATGCAGCGGCTTCAACAGACTGTGCTTTCCTGTCGATGGCAGAAGGAGGAACAACACTGACTGCTGCTCCGGTGTCGACGAGGAATGTAAGGTGATTGGTGGGGTCATGTATGTGCAAAAGACAACTTGTGCGATTGGTTCGGCCAGGGTAAATCGTCGTCTCTAGCGCCTGACCACCTAGTTTGGGTAAGAGCACGGTGAGTTGCACTTGCGAGCCTCATCATCAAATTTGCGATGATACCAACAGACTTGCTCCGCAAGCTGAGAGTGAAGGGGTGGATAGGCTTGTTACCCGACCTCTCTCCCCAGCAGAGGTCGGGCTCCGCCCAACTAACACTTCACTTGCATAGTTGCCAAGTGTACCTGAACATCCGGTACAATACCGGAATTATCAGGTCTGTAATGTACCGCACCTAAATTGTAATTAGCCTACATTTGTACCGGAAATTTCCCAATCTGGCTAAACTCATGGCTGGTCTACCGTCCATTCCGTGTTCGAATGCAGACTCTGAGCGGGGTTTCTCGATACTTCGTAAGATTTACACTGACCAACGGTCGAATTTGGATCAGTCAACACTAGTTAGTTTGATGTCCATCAAGTTCAACAGTGATGATTGCTGCCACGAAGTAAAGCTTGATGACGAACTACTTAAAAATTGCAAAAAAGCCACACACAAAGCACTAAACTGAAATTTGATCCAAATATTATTATGAAATTTGAAATTGGGGCGTGGTTTTAGGTGTGGTTTACAGAAATGGGCGGTGTTTGAGGTGCAGCGCATCTCCAAAACGTCGCCATAAACGTTCACCCAACCCGGGTTTGTTCCCTGCTGCAACGTACGTTGCAGTCCAATCAGATTGAAGTGTGGTTAAATGCTAAAGAAATTAGCTGACTCAGCAGAACAAACCCGGGTATAGGCTTGTTACCCGACCTCTCCCTTCAGAAGAGGTCGGGCTCCGCCCAACTAGTGAAGTGTCACTAGGAGAAGCAGCCAGAACCATCCTGATATTGCCAGGAAGTCGTTGTAAAAATAGTTTCCTTGAGGAAGGTGCTATTGAGACCTATCCTATCTCCCAGGAGTTGTTGCATGTGCCTCAAAAGCTGAGTGGGCTTCCTATCTCCCAGCTCTTCCGTCTGAAAAAGCTGCATGCTGGAGACGCCGTTGTTTCGACGCTGTGCTTTAGATGAGCGTTTCCTTCAAAACAGTGTGTACGGATTGGCTTCGGGGGGTAGTGCCGTTGCCGTTAAGGAAAGAAAGTTAGCCCGCTAGCGCGCGTGCCATAAATGCACGTTAAATCGCGCAGGCGATGATCATGCTCTTAAAAAGACTTGAAAATAACCTTTGAACCTTCCGGTTAGCACAGTAAGTATGGACAGGTCTACTTCACTGTGGAAGTCTGAAGAAATAACTAGTTGGAAGGCTCTATCTGGAGTGTTTGTGCGTGATCAAGAAGCTATACCACCAGGAATTACTAACATTGCAATGAATTGCTATGCCAATAGTGTTTTTCAGTGCTTATTAAACCATAATGGCTTTATAGCTCTTGTAAAAGACATTATAGAAGAACATGAGAGAGTAAAGTGTAACTACTGTCGCCAAATGCAAGGTATCTTATATAAATATTTAATAAAAAAGGAAAATTACTATTTGAAAAAATATAGGTTCCCAGTGCGCTCCTCAGGTACTTAAATATTTGTACAGTAGATATAAATATCAGAAGATGTCTGTATTGGATTCTCGCCCAATCATTAAATCCTTAAAAGGTATGTATGCACCTTGTTTACAATTAATTACAGTAGAATGTCAGTTATCCGGACACAATAAGTGAATATTCCGATAACTGAAGCTACTATTTTTAGCACTACATACAGTTCAATCCAATTTAAAAAATACTTACGTGTACATAATACATTTTAAATTGGTAATGCAGTGTGTTCTGTAATGGTTATCTGTGGAGAGGTTGACCTAAGTCAGTGTTGGGGGTAAGCCAATGTACATGTTTTACTAATACAGCTGCTGATATGGTTAAAAGCAGCCTCCAATAACTTTTTTTTGATAAGCGCATACTTCCAGCTTGTCCTTGCTTAGCACCACTCTTTTCCTCTTGCCAGTAGCCATTCTCTAGTACAGTACAGTATAACAGCAAAACTGGCAGGTGGGCTTTAAATTTTGATGTGACCGGATAACTGACATTCTACTGTACATCTCTAATATTAATAATAATATATATATATATTTATATACATAGCAATCAGTTCCTCATTTAACGCTGGACATCAACAAGATGCAGCAGAGTTCTACAGTGAATTAATGAGTAAAATTCTTGAGATGTCACCCAAGTACTAAATAAATACATTTTATTTGAAATACTGATTTAATCTTGCTCTATTGGTGTACATAGCACAAGAAGTAAAGTACATGACATGTGTTACTTCAATGAATTATCTACAGGTTGGCAAAAATTATTGGGTGAAAGACAATTTATTATCCAATTTAAAAATTTAGTTCAGTGCAAGAAGTGTGGTACAGTGAGCTACAATGAGACACTCAATCATACTTTGGAACTCTATATTGAGGTAGGAATTAAACGTATACCACTCCCACCCTCCCCCATCAAACCCTTTTGCTTATCCTCTAAAATAGGGAGGAAAAAAGATCCATTTACAAGATTTGGTGACAGATAATATGCCAAGCTCTATACAACTTCTGGATCTACAATGCACACAGTATGTAAATACTAAGATAATGAGAAATTTGAATCAAATTCATAAATTTTCTTCAATAGGTGCAAAGAAAGTGGAATGATGGAGAAGTCAGACATAATCAACCGGTTCCCCAAGTTACTCAGCATTCATCTGACAAAAATGGCAAATGAGTATGTTAGCTATTTGTTTTATATATTTTTATAATTTTTTTTAACTTAGTTTGACTTATTTTTCAGGACAGGGATACCTCAAGTTCAAATTCAGGTACAAAAAGTTAATTTCTTGAGAACACGCTACATTTATACCTCTTGTAGAAGTCTTGTTCAGGGGTTGCTAAGGGTGTGTAGAAATTATATATAATTTTATTTAGCTGACAAAATGACTGGATATTTATATGTGTATAGAAAACTACTTTGACTATTTCTGGTGGCAATAACGTGAGGTATAAACTAGTTGGAGTAATAAAATATATCAAATTGTCCGAAACTACGGGTCACTACACTGCATTTATTCGGTCACGTAGTGACCATAGTCAGTGGTTTCATGTAGATGACAACAAGGTATTTAAATTGTTACAAAATTTGACATCTGATAAATGATCAATCAAAACATTTTATAGGTGCTACCGGTCAGTGTTGCTAATGTAGCCATGCAAGACCCATTTATGGCTTTGTTTGAACTTGATGAAGGTAGACAAAGTATTGAACAAATGGATAGCATTATATACATTTATATACATAGGCCGCACATTGTACAGGAATCTACCTTTATATGCTGTCACAAATCTGCTCAGTAATGAGTGGTTAACAGATGAGGTAATGTTAACCTTATATTAGGATATACATATAACTTTATCAAAACTATATGTGTGAAGATTATAGAAGCATATTTTGAACTAGTAGCTACCACAGCTTCACGAGTAAGTGGTGATAATCTTAAAGTGTTTTTTTTTTAATTTTAAGCATTATATATTAAGGAAAACAAGAAAGTTTTGGTTTTAAGTTCTCAATTCTATTCCAAGTTGTGTTCACATGGTTATGAAGGAGTGAAGAGATGGCATCGAAAGGTAGATTCAATGCTATAAATATTATGTTATATGCTCACTACCAAGTCTTTACAGATTGATATATTGAATCAAGACCTACTTCTGTGTAGTATTAATTTAGGAGAGTCTCATTGGACCTTATTGGTAAGATTTTGTATATATATATATATATATATATACTGTATATATATACATAATATTGTCCATCTTCTCTGTACCCTCAAAGTGATGTGCATTGCATAATGGTTACAGTAATCTGTTGGTCTTTGTCTGACAGTAATTTAATCATACTGTAGCTGATCTCTAACTGCTGCCACCAACGGCTTAAACATGACATCAAATTATTGTACTCCAATTTTGTTTCAACTTAATTTTATAGAAAAAGTGAGTAAAATTTGACCATGCGATTGTGTTGCTATAGCAGGCAAAGCCTCTTAAGAATAGCTAATCATGTGCATCATCATTTAGGCGGCAAAATAACATTAATAATTATCAGTTTCTATCTATCAGTTGTGTCCTTTTGAATGTCTTGTGGTTCTTGACTTTTGATAGGGAGCAGTGGTTTGAGTCCAGATATGTGAATCCTTTTATCTTGCTTTATAGTTTTTTTTAATGTTTTTTTCATTCTTTTTGTTTGTTTGTTAGTTTGGTTTTTTCTTCCTTTGTCTTTTTCTTACTGTTTAGCCTACTTTTTTTCCTATTTTTCCTTCTTATCATTTTTTACTTCTTTATTGTCCTTCATTTTTCCCCTTCTTTATACTTTTTGCCCTTTTTTCTATTCTTCTATAGCTATTTCTTCATTTTTTGCTCTTTATTTCTTTCTTCTTTTTGTTCTTATTTTTTTATTTTTCTGATACTTGTATTTGTGATAGTATCTGAGAGTTGTGGTGTATACAGCTTGTTCCATTGGACACAAATTGACAAACAAAAACACACTTTCCGAAAGTTTTAGCTACTACTTGCTAAATTATAGCCATGGCTGGCTGACAACTAGTTTATTTGATTAGATATTATGCTTTAGTAAAGCTGATCTTGCTCATGCATCATTGGAGTGATAATAGGCTAATATAATTTTATGTTGAATTAAGTATGTTTTTAGCGAATAAATTCTATTTGGTGCATAACTAGGGCTGATAATTCACATCTTATGGATTTTTCATGTTAATACAGGTTGTTGATATCAAAGGAAAATCTGCTGAATACTATGACTCATATAAAGGAAGTTATTTAATTGGATGGCATAACATTAGGTATCTAAAGTATGAATTACCCTTGTATTTATAATTAATGGGTAAAATATTTTAGATCCTTTTTAGAAGAAAGATGCCTAGAAAAGGGGATCCCAGTTCCGCATTGGAATGAGTGGCAATATGTTCATAGGACGGTAACAATGTTATATAGCTATAGCTATTATGTCAGCGATGAACTGTTCTTTTAATATTGTTTCAGGATCAACCACAGCAAATTAACACCTTTGATTGTGGAGTATTCTCATCTCAGGTAACTATTACTGTATCAACAAAATTATATGCTTATTATTGTTCTTGTTGTCAAGTATGCATTGTACAGAGTTATAGGATGGGAATGGAATTTTGACCAGGTATGTTATGTTCTACACATTATCACATCATATACATGAAATATGTTCATTAAACATTGCAGACACATATGGGACTGCTGAGAAAAGTTATGGTAGAGGAACTTTTAAATGGATGCTTGATGTAAGTTTCTATCTAGAGTAAATAAAACTTAGTCATAATTACTGAAACTGCAGGTCACTACGAAAGAGGTCAGCAATATTGCGTCTCACACGACCCCTAAATTTTGATTACAACCCTCAACACTTACTGGAACCAAATTGTGCAATGAAGTATCACTGCAAGATAGTCACAATTAATGATTCTTTCCTTTATAATTCTATGGTCCCTTCATCAAGCAATCAAATTTCTTTAGTTAGTTCCTTGCACAAGAAATCACAAATGCTTGAAAATTCATCTACCGTAAGTAGTATTTCACAGTGCTCCAAAAGTTCTGAAAGCCCAGGTGAATTAGCTACTTCAGTTTACCACCATTCTGATAACCCACATTCTTTAGCAATCTGTTCACATCAGAATTCATTGGACGCAGACACCTCAACCACTAAGAATTCTATAAATTCAAGTGCATTTGATTCTAATATGAATTCTCCCAGCTCTGCCTCAGAAAATTCTACACACCCATCTTGTTTAACCTGTTCTACTCCCCCCTTGAGGCCTAGAAGTGCATTGTCTTTAGGTCGTCACAATGTTTTTTCATGCAAATCTGTTTCTTCAAGCAGCAAAATTCACACAAGTTCAATTTTGCAAGGCAAATGTGGAGCTCTTCAGAGTGATATTGTGAACTCAATGTCACTTGACCATTCTACATGTATGGACTCTCCTAGCTCTGTCTCACATAATGCTACAGATTCTTCTTTAACCAGCTTTACTCCCTTGAGGCCTACAAGCTCATTGTCTTCAGCTCACAATTGTATTTCACAGAAATCGATTTCTTCAAACAGTAAAATTCACACAAGTTTAATTTCTCAAGACAAATGTGGAGTTCTTCAGAGTAAAAAGCAATTATGCCCCTACTGCAGTGAATGCTATTCTCATAAAAGTAGTCTTTCCAGACATGTCAAGAAAGTTCATGGAATGATTGGAGAAAAACACAGTATATTTTGTAGCATCTGTAGTGGAAGGTAAGTAATGTTCATACAGTACTGTGGACACTTGCCCATGTAGTAGTAGTAGTAGTAGTAGTAGTAGTAGTAGTAGTAAAGCCAAATTTAAAATACAATATTATAACTGGATAGGTATTCCAATTACAGACAATAGCATTACATTATCTACAAATTCAGACCTTCCCATAATTCCTTCCATAAAAGGATTTGTTGTGGGACAAGCCTCGTTTCCAAATAGAAACAAGCACAGAACTTCAAACAAGACATCACAAGCATACACTCTTTTAATATTCATCAGCCTAAAGCAAATCTAACTATTAATGTGTGTGTTATTATACAGCAGATTGAGCATGCTAATTTGGACTTTCTTGTTTAACCCAAACGCTTGTAGTGAACTGCCTCTGGAAACATATCCATTTCTGACATAGTATTGTTTATTATACATAGTTAACTTGAAATTGTCAGTATAGTGTTCCATTAGTTTACTTAAAATTAAACTGAAAACATAATTAGTTAGCAAATCTTCATAATTACAACTAGCAGTGAATTTGCTTTAAGGTTTCATCAATTATTATATTACTTTGGGTGTACACATTCATGCAGTTAGACAACACATGCTATTAGTTATGCTATACAAAGCATCATTAAATTTTAAATGCATTTAACACAAAGAAAACTTAATTTATTGTAAACTCACCTAGATACCATTACTTGCAGATTTAACACACTCCAGTCCTTAATAACACATATCAGAAATGACCATAACATCAAGGCAGATATTGAGACTTTACAGTTTGAAAACTTCAAATCCTTCTTGTCTTGGAAGGATAAGGAAGAATTTACTACTACATCACAGTATGTCCAGCAATGTTCTCCCATTTTATGCAAAGAAAAAATAATATGGTATTACTACTGCAATAGAGCTGGAAATTATAGGCCTAGAGGAGCACACCAGAGACAATTAAAATCTCAAGGGACAAGTAAGGTGGGCGGTCAGTGTACTGCACACATAAAGGCTATAGTTTGTCAACACAATGGACAAGTTGAAGTCAAGTATTGTTCTACTCATCATAATCATGAAGTAAAACTGACTTACTTAAGAATTCCTTCCCAAATACGAGTCCAAATTGCATCAAAATTACTGCAAGGAATTAGTATGGACCGCATTATGGATGATATTCGAGATACAATATTCAGCAAAATTAATAGACAGCATTTCATTAGTAAACAAGATTTACATAACATAAAAACTCAATTTAATATTGAAGGAATAGTTAAGCACAAGAATGATTTGATGAGTGTTGGTGCTTGGGTTGAAGAGCTCAAAAAAATGGACTATAATTCAGTGTTAGCATTTAAAAATCAAGGGGAAGACTACCATGAACATATTACCAGTACAACAAAAGACGACTTCTTATTGTGCTTGCAAACTGAATTCCAAAGAGATATGCTAAAAAAATTTGGGTCCAATGCTATCTGCATGGATTCCACTCATGGAACTAACTCTTATGATTTCCACTTAACCTCAATACTTGTAGTTGATGAGTATGGGGAAGGAATCCCTGTGGGGTGGATGATTAGCAACAGACAAGATTCATTGATTTTGATGGAATTTTTGAAAGCTATAAAAAGCAGAACTGGTGAAATAAATTCCAGATGGTTCATGAGCGATGATGCAGAACAGTTTTTCACAGCTTGGAGAGCTACATTTGGGGATGGGATCACCAGAAAGTTACTCTGTACATGGCATGTTGACAGAGCTTGGAGGAAAGCACTTCAACAGCATATTGTAGAAAAAGAAAAGCAAGTGGAAGTATATCATCAGCTCAGAGTTCTATTGATGGAGACTGAAGAAGCTAACTTTAGAGTGATGCTGCAAGACTTATTGACATATTTGAAAGAATTTTATGAGAGTTTTTATGATTACTTTATGAAGAATTACTGTAATAGACTGCAACAGTGGGCTTCTTGTTACAGAGTGAGGTCAACAGTAAACACAAACATGTTTCTTGAAGCTTTTCACAGAGTGTTAAAAATTGTGTATCTTTATCATAAAAAGAATAGAAGAATTGATTCTCTTATCACTGTTTTATTGAAAATTGCACGAGACAAAGCCTTTGAAAGATTTCGAAAGGTAGAAATGGGAAAATCTACCCATAGAGTTTGTGAGATACGCAAGAGACATAAGAAAGCGGAAGAAATGCAAGACAACTCTTCACATAACGTCACAAAAATTACTAGTGAAAAGTGGAAGGTTGAGTCTCAAGGTAACCCAGGTACACACTATATTATAGAGAAGCAGTTCAATTTATCTGAAAAATGTATGTGCAAGCTGATCTGCACTGAATGTAAAATATGTATACACAGTTTCTGTTGCACATGTTTAGATGCCTCTCTACACTCTACAATTTGTAAACATGTACACCTTGTGGCAATGAATTCCAATATGACATCTAATGACAGAATGAACTCGAACTCTAGCCAAATCAATGTTGCTGAAAACTCTGTTCCATACTTCAACAAATTACTGGCATCAGCAACAAATGAAACAAGTACCGTCTCCACTAAAAAAAGTTTGCTGCTTTCAATGATTGATGACCTCAGCAGTATGGTGGCACATTGTGAAGATGCGACTGCATTGACTGCAGCCAAGTCTCATATTGTCACAGCAATGACTGTGATAAAATCATTACCATGTGAAAAACTAGCTGTGCCTACTAAAAGAAAAATTCCACCTAATAGTAACAATCAAACACAGCTACAATTTTTTTCAACCAAAAAACAAAGAATTTCTCTCAACAAAACACTCTCCAAGCCATCCAGCAAAGAAATTTTGGAACAGAAAAGAAAGCTTAAAGATTTGGAGTCAAAGGTCTGTGGAGTTTGTTTGAAAGAAAATGACAGCAACGACCATGAATTTGTAGACTGGATTCAATGTGTTGTTTGTACCATGTGGATTCACTGTGCATGCACCAATCATAAAGAAATTCCAAAAGAATACATATGTCATTACTGCACATAATATCGAAAATGAGTTAGCTAGCTATTTCATTTGTAAAAAGAAAATGTATGGTTGATTTTTGTTGTATTTATTTAATATTAATATATGTATATTTGCTAATTACTGGCATATTTGAGCTTATCTGATTTTCATTAAAGTGTTGATGTTGATGCTAATTACTGGCATATTTGAGCTTATCTGATTTTCATTAAAGTGTTGATGCTTTGTCAAACTGTAAAAAGAGTGGTCATAAGTAGTATTATTTGGGTACTAGCTAGAACTAATAGTAGTTCAACATTTTAGTTAATTTTAACTAATTTAATCTCACAAAAACTAAAACTAAAACTAAAAGACAATCAGTCCATCTTAATAAAAAATGAAACAAAATATCTTCAAAACTAAAATGTTATGCTTACTGTAGCTATGAATGACAAGAATTTTTCTTAGCCTCATCAATTTTCATAAAATAAAATACTTGTAGCTAATGAAGAGATAAAAAGAAGTCTTGAATATATTATCTCTTAAATCTGAATCATTATACAATAAGCAAAACAAGAACTAAAATTGAGATATGAAATTTTGAATAACCAAAACCAAGACAAGGCTGAACTTTCAATAAACCAAGACTGAAAATGATATACTTTAGGTAGAAAACTGTAACACTAAAATGAAAAGAGTTAAACAAATACAACACTACAGGTTGTGTATATAATATATATATAATATATGTATGTATGTATGCATATATATATATATATGTATGTATGCATGACAATATAATATATATATAATATATGTATGTATGTATGCATATATATATATATATGTATGTATGCATGACATTGGCCCTTATGCATAGTTCTAGCTAAAGCGCTTCCTCATCAATTCCCCAACTAGCCGCGCGCTGAAAACTCGCGGGTAATAGCCAACTCATGCACTTTGACCCCGGCTAACTTTCTCTCCCTAATGGTTTCTTTCGGGGGGGGGGGGGGGGGGAGGAGCACCAATTAAGTCCCGGATTCGGTGGCCAGGTCCGGCGTTAGCGACGATTGCGAAGGTTGCTTCGACCTACCTGCGCGAACCAGACAGCGGGGTCTGCAGGCCAGAATGGAGGAAGCTTGATGTGGATGGCGGCAGCCAGCGGCTACTACTGGAGTGGCGGAATGGGCTGGAGAAGCGTCTTCCTCGGTCATGGCGAAGCGCCGAGGTCACCAATATAGTTTTTGTCTTGTGGGCACTCCCTGTTAGCTATTAGCTAGCCACCGTTCTGAACGGAGTACTACAGATGCTAACTATTGTGGAGTCAGAGAATTATTGCCTTTTCTAGATAACGCACACCGCATGAGGTGATTATGATACAAAGATTGCGAAGTGACGTAATGATGATGTAATGTGTTGATAATGACATTCGTAAAGTAGTACACTTGATAAATCAGTGATGTGGGCTTTGGTTGGGCGCTTGGTAGACGCTTCTCACAGGTGGGCTGGTATCAGGATGAGGTTGCTGCCACCAGAGTCAACCAGTGAGTGTGGAGTGTGGCTTGGCTGTCCTAACTCCTATAACCAAAGGTAAGTTGGATTTTTAATGACCCTGACACACAATGAAGCACACAAGCACAGGATAGAATGTTGAACTGACTGCTATTTATAGTGATGTAAACATGTTCACAAGTCGTCTGAACATGCGCAGCAATAACTTGTAAGCATATAATAAAACCACAAGACCCGCTCAAACAGTCGGTCATCACACAAGTCAAGATGCTGGCTATGAGACTTGTTTGGTTGTTGCTAGTAATAGCATTAGCGACGCCGGTTGACTCTCCCCAAGACGAACACCAGGAAATGCAAAGATGGAGATGCTGCAGTGCTCTACTTCCAACTGCGGCTATGAGTCTTCTCTATCAGGTATATATGATACTACATGTATTGCATACTATTTATAGTTGAACTAATACTTGCAGGATCTGGTGTTTGTCCTATAACAGAAAACTGGACAGTTGCACAGAATCCTTAATTGGAACTATTTAACTCTTTTTTTAACCATAAACATTTTCATAACTTTTTGCTATTTGTTGTTGTAATTCCTACTATACTTGTACCACTTTAAAATAAAAACAAGTACAAGGCTTTTCTTTTAACACTCATTCAGTGTTAGCTACACATTAATAAAATTAAAACTTGGAACACTCCATAACATGGAAGGATTATGAGACTGAGTGGAAATGTGTAGGACAAGGTTGAAGTTAAGCAATTTTGAGTCAGACCAGTGAGTGGATGGGTGACCACTCACTGGGAGTTGGCTGTCAGCTCAACAACACAGATTATACCAATACCTCTTCAATCATACAAGAACAATCAGCCCAAAATAATTACCAAGGGAGTGAAATAGAATACTAATTATAGGTATTGAGCTTCTTGGAAGACAACAATAAGGAATTCACAATTGTATGGTCATCTGAGTAGAAATATACAGGAGGAAGAAGCAGATGCACTGCTTGAACTAATATGAGAACAAAATTCAAGGATAAGATAAACGTAATGAGAAAAGGTGGGAAAGAAGGTGGATGAAGTCAGAAGGTGGGAAGTCAAAAAAGAAGATAACATGAAGTATGGATAGCAGAATAGTTTGTGAATAGGGAGTAAGATAGCAGTTTTATATCTACAGTGAATAAAGTTTGTCAGATGAATAAAGTTTGTGAATAGCTAGGAGCTATGAATAAAGTTTGTGAATAGCTAGGAGTTATATCTACAATGCAGTGGCAGAAACACCACTTCAAAAGTGGGGGGGCAGAAAATAACTGGGGCATAATAAAGAAATTGCTTTGGAAATCAAAACTGCATTTTGAAGATGCAAAAAAATTATGAGCCTAATAAAAGTAATTGGATCGTGACAAAAATAAAGAACTAAAAAGTTTATAAAAATGACAATGAATCAGGAGTACCAGCTGAAAATATACGAATTATAGTGTGCTTGACCAGAAACTCAGCAAATTTGTTTCATTACAGAGGTACTAGCTACTTAGTCAGTGGATATGAAAGGTGATAACAAAGGTGAGATAGTCAGTTACATAAGAGTATGGCCTCAACTTTTGAAAAATGTTTAGGGATAGGGGTGGCTATCACTCTCCTGATATAAAATAGGGCCTCTGCTCTTTGTAGTGTAAAAGTGGGGGGCTGTGCCCTCCCTAATGAAAGAGTGGGGGGGCAATCGCCCCCCCCCCTGCCCCCCCAGTATCTCTGCCACTGCAATGAATAAAGTTTGTCAGATGAATAAAGTTTGTGAATAGCTAGAGCTATGAATAAAGTTTGTGAGTAAGTGGTAGCAGTTTTAATTTACAATGAATAAAGTTTGTCAGTAAGTCAATTTGTGAGTTTGGTATTTAGAGCCAGAGGCAGTTTATATCTATTTTATAGCCAGCAGATTTCTGTTCTTGGAAGTGAGCCTAAATCTGATAGCACAACAACTAATATTGACACTAACAGTTATGTAAAAGCAGCGATTTCACTTTTAGACTTACATAACTGCACTTTCATTATCAACAGCGACAAAACACAAAGGAGTAAAAGAGGACTCTTATTCAATATTGTATTAACTGAGTGTTTCATCGTATATGCTTTTTATCGTCAACAACAACAAAACACAAATTACAGCAAAATGAATAAAAGAGGACTCCCAGTATTGTAGTATTAACTCACTAAACACGTTAATTGTTTGATATTTGATTCAAAAACAACAATAACATGTTGAGTGTTGGGTATTATAAACAAACTTGATAACAATTAGCTCTATTAATAGGGGTGAGCATTGTCATTCCAGCAGAGCTGACTTGGTTGTCAGACTGAGCTATACACAGGTCAATCAACACCAATTAATATTAATTGTCACACATACACAAACAAGTTCTGTACACAGGTCAACACCAAATTAATATTAATCATCACACACAAACAAGTTCTGGGTATATATCAATCACCTCATCTGAGTTTTATTCATTCACCACTAGAAGGCCCAACAAGCCGAAATATTATGGTATAAACTTAACTTCATCTCTTGAAGGGATCACACTTGGGGTAGCCTAGTAGCAGTAGCTACAACCTAACACTGTTTTCCAAGCGCCTTCCTCGTCCTCGTCAGGCGCTCGGAAAACCTGCCATCATGTGTGTATCCGGTTCATTTAGCCTTCTCTGACTCCATTTCCCCCATCTTATCTTTAATTCTCTTCTTTCTAATTCTTTTTCTTTATCTTTCTCTGACATATAGGGGTGAGCATTGTCATTCCAGCAGAGCTGACTTGGTTGTCAGACTGAGCTATACACAGGTCAATCAACACCAATTAATATTAATCGTCACACATACACAAACAAGTTCTGTACACAGTTCAACACCAATTAATATTAATCATCACACACACAAACAAGTTCTGGGTATATATCAATCAACTCTTCTGAGTTTTATTCATTCACCAGCCCAACAAGCCGAAATATTATGGTATAAACTTAACTTCATCTCTTGAAGGGATCACACTTGGGGTAGCCTAGTAGCAGTAGCTACAACCTAACACTGTTTTCCGAGCGCCTTCCTCGTCCTCGTCAGGCGCTCGGAAAACCTGCCATCATGTGTGTATGCTGTTCATTTAGCCTTCTCTAACTCCATTTCCCCCATCTTATCTTTAATTCTCTTCTTTCTAATTCTTTTTCTCTATCTTTCTCTGACATATAGGGGTGAGCATTGTCATTCCAGCAGAGCTGACTTGGTTGTCAGACTGAGCTATACACAGGTCAATCAACACCAATTAATATTAATCGTCACACATACACAAACAAGTTCTGTACACAGGTCAACACCAATTAATATTAATCATCACACACACAAACAAGTTCTGGATATATATCAATCACCTCTTCTGAGTTTTATTCATTCACCACTAGAAGGCCCACAACAAGCCGAAATATTATGGTTTAAACTTAACTTCTATCTCTTGAAGGGATCACACTTGGGGTAGCCTAGTAGCAGTAGCTACAACCTAACACTGTTTTCCGAGCGCCTTCCTCGTCCTCGTCAGGCTCTCGGAAAACCTGCCATCATGTGTGTATCCTGTTCATTTAGCCTTCTCTGACTCTATTCCCCCCATCTTATCTTTAATTCTCTTCTTTCCAATTCTTTTTCTCTATCTTTCTCTGACATGTAGGGGTGAGCATTGTCATTCCAGCAGAGCCAGCTATACACAGGTCAATCAACACTAATTAATATTAATCATCACACATACACAAACAAGTTCTGTACACAGGTCAACACCAATTAATATTAATCGTCACACACTCAAACAAGTTCTGGGTAACACTGCAACAAGAGAAGGCAACACATTTTGAAAGTCCATCATTTTTGTTCATTGATTTAAAGAGATTCCTATTGTTCATTTGTTCCAAAACAGGCAACAAGCTGGCTGCAAGACAAATATAATCCTAAACTTAGCTAGCCAGTGAACTAACAAACCAAGCTAGTTGATCATTTCTAAAAGAGTGACTGTATTATAGTTACAATGACTTACTGTAACCATCAAACTGTTGGAAACAGAAAAAAAAAAAAAAAAAAGAAGCACAAAACGGCGTGAAAAATTATGTCTATACGCATCTAGTGCTATTTAAAGCCATACCTGTCTAGTACACAATGTATGGTCTAAACTGAGTAAGGCCTCCCCCATCAATGAAGTAAGCGGCCCCAACTATAACTTACTGCAGTTCAAGAGATGAAGTTAAGTTTAAACCATAATATTTCGGCTTGTTGGGCCTTCTAGTGGTGAATGAATAAAACTCAGAAGAGGTGATTGATATAGACTGAAGTCCTCATCATCACTGAAACCTTTGTCCAGTAGGCTTAGCTAGCTCACCTAAAGTGGGGCGGGCTGATATCGCGCCAAAGCAATCACTACATTAAAGTTAATGTAATGCACAATTATTTCACTATTATAGTAAGTTAAACAAAAATTAAAAATTGCCAAAGTATCTTTTTCTTTCATCTAGTTTTTCAACAAATTCTTCAGCTATCAAAATTAAATCCAAGTTTTCTGTAAGCTCTTTGTGAGCATTTAAAAGTAAACAGTTATTTAAACGTTTTTCTGTCATACTTGAACGTAAGTATGTATTTATTCTTCACATAGTTGAAAATGTTCGTTCAGAGGTGGCAGAGGTTATCGGAATTGTACACATAAGACGAAGTAATTTATGTACAGAGGTTAGCATGTCCTTCAAAACTGCATTGTTCTTGTTCATTGCACTAACTTATCCATATCTTTTGATTGGCATTGATGAATATAATGTGAAAATCAGGTAAATACAAATGTGTCTGGTTACTTATATTCAATACATGTGTATTGTATAGTTGGTATAAAAGTGGGGGGGCTTAGCCCCACTTATTATAAAAGTGGGGGGCTCTAGCCCCTCCAGCCCCCCCTGTGGCTATGCCACTGAGTCAGAGACTTGCTGATTCTTCTATTGTCTTCACAAAAATAGTCCCAGGAGTCTCCAGGTCTGCAGACTCCAGACTCCATAAATAGCAACATCAACCTATATAGCTTGATTATTCACATTTATTATATTTCTATTCTGTTGCTGCAATGCTATAACGAAAACTTATAAGAATATTTACCCGCGATTATCCGAGGTAGGGGTAATTTGTTGCTAGGAAACAAATTGAATTCTCCCACGATTTTCAATTACTCGCGGGTTGGATTTCCGTGCACGCACAGAAGGTCAAAATAGAGAGTAAAAGGTAACTGTGTATAAACGGGCGCTCGGACCTTTAACAACGGTTTCAACCACTCAAATTTGATGTCAGTGTAGCTAAAGGGTAGGAGATACCTGTAGGCCAATAAAAAGAAAACCCCCCCCCAATTTTTTTTTTTGTAGGTGTTTGGGCTCTACTATACATTTTTGATTTTACTTAAATGGTCCCTTTTCCTAGGCACTGTCACATAATAATAATAATAATAGTAATAGTAATAATAATAATATTAATAATAGCAACAACAACAATGAACTCACTGGGCTAGCTCTGTGTCTTCCTCCTAGAGTTGCAACAGCTGCCTCAGCCAGCTCTGCCAGTTGAATAGCTGGGCCTTGAGGTTTTTAGGCAATCAGCCACATCTCCCACATTCCTCCTCTTAGCAGCAGGCCTTGAGGTTTTTAGTGCAATCAGCAACATCTCCCACATTCCTCCTCTTAGCAGCAGACACCAGCTTCTGGAGCTGTGACACTTATGTGCTCATGGCCAGGTCTGCGCTCGTCTGTAGGATCAACTGGACCTCCTTCTCCCTCCCCAGACTCCTCCCCTACTTCATCATTATCAATGTCGGTGGGAGAGAGAGAGAGGGGGAGGAGGGGCCAGTGGAGGAGACACGTGTGGGGTATAGAGAGGATTAACAGTCAAGGAGGGAACTGCAGGTGTTTGATGTTTGTACACCGGGATAGTTGTGTCTCGGCTGTTCACAGATCTGGGTGTGTTCTCTGTGGAAATGGGCGGAGTCCAGCTGCTGACACTAGAGTCTGGGCTAACTACTGGTAAGGTACTTCTGAGTGTAGCTAAAAGTAACAGGAAAACAAAGAGTTGATGGTACATGATACACAATAACAAAGACTAATTATGCTAATAATAAAAGTTATATGAATGACAGAGAGTTTATGTGGGCTGGCCCACAAGTGAATTATTGCTTTTGTTTGTGGTTTTTATTTTATTTTATTTGTTTATTAATTAGTATGAATGATAGCTAGCCAGCTAGTACCTAGATGTGCAGGACATGAACCTTGAGGATATATCTGAGAAGATAATTCTCAATGGGCACTACTAAAGCTATTTATAGTGATGTAAACATGTTCACAAGTCGTCTGAACATGCGCAGCAATAACTTGTAAGCATATAATAAAACCACAAGACCCGCTCAAACAGGCAGTAATCACACAAGTCAAGATGCTGGCGTTGAGACTTGTGTGGTTTTTTCTGGTTCTAGATTGTGTTGACGCCATGTTGACTACCTACGCCAGCACTGACATGGTAAGGGATAGTTGAGAAGTGGATGGGTGGTAGGGCAAGTTGCTTTATGATGCTCTCTGTGATATACCTGCTAATATTCAGCTAATAATTCTCTGGCTATGTTTAGTCTCAAAGATTTTTTTTTGTTCTGTTTGTTTGTTTTTCCAGTCTCACGTGTTTTTTTTTGTTTTTTTTGTTTTTTTGTTGTTTTTTTTTGTTTTGTTTCAATGCTGCCTTAATAATAATTTTTTGATTGGTCGATGTTGGTGACATTGTTGTTGATGTTGTTGTTGATGTTGTTTTTATTCTCAGTATGGCATGTTTTTCTTTTTTTAGTATGTATGAAACCCTGATATGTAAAACCAGTAACTGATGGTTGTCAGGAGCCATTTAGCAGTGTGTAGAAACTCTGTAATTTCTTCATATCACTGTAACTGTGGAAATGAAGGTTCTGTGGCCAGAAACAAGAGCTAAATTACTCATGGCCTGACCTGTAATGGATCTTTGGTGTTTGGCAGTGCACATAATTTCATTTGCTTCAAAGCCATTGCATAGATTCTATACAGTGAGCAGGGCTCATCAATTCATTTTTTTTTAGAGTTCTTAAAAGCTGTAGACCATCTTGTTATTAAAGTTGCTATGAATCTCAAGAGGGTACTAGTTTAGAGAAACTACTGAAGGTAAGGAATACCAAGAGGTGGTTGTAACCTGTGTGGTTACTGGCATTTTATGTACCCTTTACCTGATCAGCTCTAAATTGAATTGCGCTGTTAATCTAGCATTTATTTAGTGCTAAACATAAGGGACCAGCTGCAATTACTTTGCTTAGAGCTCGCATTGAGTGGATCCTTTTAATATGATTAGTTTCTTGGAAGTATTTTGAATACAATGTTTAGCTTTTAAAACAGCTTGGGTTACCCATGAATATCATTATCCTGCCAGAGTGGCGCCAATGTGAATGCAGTGGATCTGTGGATGTTCACTCCTCTACACGAGGCAGCCTCAAAGGCCAGGTCAGCTGTCTCTCTCTTTGTGGCAATACTGGCAATGAAGCTATGACTTGTTGTTGTTGTTGCTGTTGTTGTTGTTGTTGTCGCAGGTCTGAAGTGTGCACGCTGTTGCTGTGTTGTGGTGCTGATCCCACTCTGGTAAACTGCCACAGTAAAACAGCACTGGATCTGGCATCTAATGAAAAGCAGAGACACAGGATTGAATGTGAGATCAGATTTTGTAAATTTGCAATTGTTGACGGTTGAATTTTTTTTTTCTTCCGATAGATGAGTACAAAGGTCATTTACTCATAGAGCATGCCCACAAAGGAGATATTTCCAAGATGAAGAAGCTCCTGTCCTCCAAACTGGCCAATTTCCAGCATCCCCAGACACTGGACACACCTATGGTATGGAGGACTGATGTGTGTGTGTGTGTGTGTGTGTGTGTGTGTGTGTGATGTATGTTTGTGTGTGTGATGTGTTTTTTTTTGTTTGTATGTGTTATGATCACCATTTAGCACGAGTTAGTACGTTCGTCATGTTCTAAAAAGAAGCAAGCCATAGATCTGCTGGTGAAGAAGGGGGCGGATCTAAACATCACAAATAAACAGTGAGTGAGTCGTACGATGTAGCGATGGGCTAGGACTCTCATCGTGGCTCAGAGGGTGTACTTTGAATTCGTAATTTTTTACTTTGAGAGCTGCATGCATGGTTTGTAACAGGTATGTGTGTGTGTGTGTGTGTGTGTGTGTGTGCCTTGCAGGGAGTTATCTCCTCTTCACTGTGCGGTAAAGTTAGACAGGACTGACGTGGTAGAGCTACTGATCAAGGCTGGGGCCAGTGTAAGTAAATATATAAAAACGTTCCCTTCTTTCATTCTTTATTTTTTTCTGAAATATAAATAATAAACATTCTCACAACAAATGACTTCCCATGCCAATGAAAAAATTGATGGGATTGAACGAGTGATTTGGTGCTCGATCGTCTAGAATAAAACAATTCCTACGCCTCATTGGTTTCCTATCTAACCAACAAACAACAACAAACAAACAAACAAAACTAGAGCTGCACCGATAACTGTATCAGTATTGGCCGATTAATTCTAAAAGTGGGGTCAGTATACCCTAGCCGATATCCAACTGATATCCGGTAAGGTAGCGGGTATTCTACAATATTCAAGAAGGTAACTGCAGTTCTGAGCCTTTATTTAGCAACTCCCAGAGCTGGCTTTCTAGCTAATGGGGTTGGGGTTTCCCTTTTTTAAATTGTAGTGGTTCATCATAATAACTTGCGTTCCCTTCCTTAGACCAAATATCAGTGTGTGTGTGTGTGTGTGTGTGTGCAGATATTTTCAAGCAAATATTGTTTATCAGAGCATCGACAATTATTGATACTCTGAACAAAACAACAGCAAAAAAATAATAAAAAATAAAGGAGCAAGAAGAAATACATACTTGCAACTGTGTAGAATAAATGATTAACTTTTGTTTCAGGTGAACCTGAGAGGTCCCACTGGCAACACTGCCCTTCACATGGCGTCTGAGCTAGGTCTAGTGAGCATGTGTCGCCTTCTCCTCAACAATGGGGCAGACTCCTCCGTCATGAACCATCTGCGGAACAAACCCATTGACATGGCCACGCCCATCACCATCAAGATATTCCAGGAGGAGCCCATCAAGGGTGTCGGAGATGTCGAGTCTCAGCTGCTGGAAGCGGCAAAGAATGGAGACCTTACAAATGTCAAGGTATGTTGATATTGATTCAGTCATTCTCGGCTGAAATAATTATAATAATAGAAGACTTCGGCAAGAATTTGAAACGTCGGGTTAAGTTTAATTAACAATATTGGCAGTTAAAACGAGAACATTTGCTATTATTATTGTGATATTTTAGTATTGTATGTTGTAAAGATGAAGCTTGCAGTTACATACATGCATGGCAGGGATCAAAATAAAAATTCAGAATTGTGAGGCCGTTTTGTCAGACCAACATTTCAAATGTCAGACCCAAATGTAGAATGGCAGGTTGTATCTTTACTTAATTTCTACATGTTTATTGTAGGTATCTGCACACTTGGATTGCTTTGACCATTTTATTTTCCACATAACTTTTTCATCTAAGTATTTGCGTACTAAGCAGTTATGCAAAAAATACCTAGTATTGAATTATTTTTACAATTCATAATTTTTTTATTCATGTATTGTTTTTGTAGAGAATGTTTTATTGTATTATAATTAGTAGAAAATATCTGTGAGTAAATATGACATAAAAAAAATTCAGAGAAATATGTAATGAAGGATTAAAGTTATTCATTGACAAACAGTTCATCCCACTCATCCAGTGTCAGCTGCTGCTCATCAAAATTACTGCTGGTGGATGAAGTTTCACCACTTTCTCGAGCAGGGGTACATCTGGGTTTGTAAGGCTTTCTAGCAGCTTGACAGGGTCTCCTGCTAGTACAGGTATCCTTCCACCACATCTCTAAAGCTGAATCAGCAGAAAAGTCTTTATATGGCGGCCCTTCCACATGAATTTCAAGGAGATCATCCAACGTACCAGTATTAAGACATGTTCTATTGTTTGATTTAATGATTTTCAAACTTGAGAATGTCTGTTCCACTCTTGCATTCGAAAAAGGTAGACTAAACACCAATTCACAAAGAAAGAGGATATTCTTCCACTTGTGGGATTCAGGGCAAACATGAAGACTGTACCAAATTTTTCGATAGTCAGTGGTTTCAAGAGTAAGATAACTTCTCGCATAGTCCACAGTATCTTCAATCTCATCCACAAGGATAAAAAGAGTAACACTCTGAGCTTCCAATGGATTCATAAAAGACTGATATATCTCCTCAATTGCATGTTTGATTTCATCAAGTGAACTATCATCTGACCCTGCTTCATTAGATCTCTTAATCCAGCTCTGTGTGTCAAGAAATACAAGAAACGCTCTCAGCAATTCTAAATTGGACCATTCTAATCTGCTCACAATATTGGCAGCTAGACACTTCAAGTCAGACAATGCATCTTTCTTACACTGCTCAACAATGGTATCACTGAAGCCGTTGAGAAAAACACCTTCATAAATTTTCTCCCCATTAGCATCACTATGAATATTAGTCATAACTTTCTGTACTGCTGACCATTGCAAAGGGTCTTTCTCTCTCAAAGATTTCATAGCACTGGTTGCTTTTAGAATTTGCTTAATTGAATAAACAATATCAGCACTAGAAGTTTGCAGGGCCAGACTAAGAATTGAAGGAGGTTTGAGTACTTCAGCATAGAGTGCACACCCTACCAGGATCTTGTACTCGGACCACTTCCTGCAATAGCCTTTAATTCGTGCCCGGTCTTCTGCCTGAATTGAATTATCTTCAGCTAATGCATTTAAGTGACTCAAGTATGCCCCATACCGATCTAATACTCTTTGTAACGCTCGTCTCTTGTGAGTTATCCATCTTGATCCTTCAGAACGAATTGGAATATTTCCTGACTCTGGTAATTCAAATACTTCCTTCAATTCTTCAACAATCACAGATAATTCTCGGGTCTTTTTCGGAGATTTTTTGTATAAGTAGTATAGGCGAAGCAACATTTCCTCAATTGCCTTAAATAACCGACTGGTTAATCCATTCTTTGATGCCAATTCTAGGCGATGCGAGAAGCACCAGGACCAAAACATCCATGGCAAAGATTTTTGAAACCTTTCCCTAATGCTTTTATGATGTGCAATGTTTACAGAAGCCCCATCTGACCCTCCACCCACTAATACTGGTCTGGTACTCAATACTGAACTTTTATCCAAAGTGTCTGATATTCCCAATATTTTTTCCAATGTTTTTTGCAGACCACTCACCAGACCATCGGTATCAGCTCTGTCAGGATTAAAAACAGAAATGTAGCGAGCACAAGATTTCATCTCCTTGGCTGTGTCATCCTGTCTGCAAAACTGAATAAGAACCATCTCATCTTCTACATTCCCAGCATCAGTAGTTCCATCCAGTAGAAAGCTAAAAAAATGCACTTCAGAAGACATCATAGATAAAAAGTGTTTTCTCTGGCTCTCAGCAATGTAGTGTGTAAATGACTTAGCTGCTACATCTGTTTGATATGCTGTTCCTAAGTCAACTCCATGGGACACCTCAAGCTGATGAAGTGAAGGGTATTTGGTGAAAGGTAGACATTCCTTGGCCATCATATAGCAAATATGTATCTTTTTTGTCACCTGCTCTTTTGTTCTGTGATCCATGTTAGTAAAACATCTAATAAGTGGAGAAGAAGACAAGAAAGAAGTAGAATCATCGCTCGAGGTCCTGGCCAGGCCTTTCTTGAAAATATTCATTGCTGTTGCATGCTGTTGGCTTGATGCATGGTCTACAACACAGCTCGTTTTGTGATTAGTTGTCCCTTCAATCCATGCCTGGGAGAAAAAAAACACAATAGAAACAGAATGATAATTCTATAAAATTGAATTGATAAATTGATAATTTAATCATCATAGGTATTGTTTTAAATGGGTGTATTTAGGCTAGCGTATATTTGTTAGTTCATTAATTTACTATTTCAAAGTTTAAATTACTTGCTCTATATATTTTATAGATGATGATCTATACGAAAACAAAACATAATACTCCAGTTGTATTGCTTAAACTCAATTCCATTTACCCTGCATACAATTTTATTGCATTTAAAAAAACTGAAATGATCATTCTTGACAGTATTGCCATGGATAGTCACAATAATATTGTTGGTTTTGACTAAAAAAAAAAAAAAAGCATAAAAAAGGTTTACCATACTATTAATTGTACAGTCATATTCCTAGGATTTTAATCCAACAAAACTAACAAACAAAAAACTAACAAAAAAAAAAAAACAAGCTAGTTACCCTAGTGAAAATGACAATATAAGAAGAAAGAGCTGAATAATTATCTATTGCCCCAACTATCCGATACAAAAGTAACACTCATAAACATACCTTAGAAAAGTTCTTGGAGCTACATATTCTTTTCTCATACTTACGACAAACTTCACACCACAAACAGTCGACCAGGCCACGGCTCTCTCTGTCCTTATTGCAGCGAAGCCAAGAAAGAGTGTCATGCTCACGATTAAACTCCCTCTGCCATTTTTCGAACGTGGCTATCGACAATTGACGCCTTTCTTTCTTAGTTGGAGCCGTGGAGCTAGCTCCGCGGGATGCAGCAGTTCTCTTCATTTTGGGCGCGCCTCTAGTAATTACTGCGCATGCGTTAGGTATAAGGTAAGGGTTGTTTCATTAATTTTTTAATTTATTTTATTCTCAGCGCGCGGTTTGCTCTGTACTTTTTCGTAGTAGTGAAAGAGCTCTCAAACAGTTGCTGCCAGACATAAGGGCCGGCCCAGTGCAGAAACGATCGGCCATTACTGAGAAATGCCCGGAATTTGGCCGATGGCCGACCGCTATTTTGATCCCTGTATATGGTGGACTTTCCTGAGTTCCCCATAACAAATTTTCCAGATATATATAATACTTATAGCACGAGTCAGAGTACAATATGGGAAAATATTTTACGAGCACGCAAAATATTTTCACGAGCCAAAGGCGAGTGAAAATGTGGCGTGAGAGTAAAATATCATTCCCATATTGTACGACGAGTGTGATAAGTGATTTATTGCTTCTTTGAAATTTTTCTCAACCGGTTACAATACAATTTTCATTGATTTTACTCGCTACGCGCGCGCTACAAGGAGCGTACAATATAAACCGTACAATATGGGAGAATACAGAACGCTCGCGTGATGCGGAAATATTCAAGTAAAAATATCAAAACTGCAATAAATATATATATGTATATATATATGGTGGACTTTCCTGAGCTCCCCCATAACAAATTTTCTAGATAAAGCCATGTCATTGGTCTCTTTTTCTTTTTAAATTTTATTATGGCTTAAAATATCAACTATACAGTTTCAGTATTGAAGCTTGTATAGTGTAACAGGATACATAAGTATGGAGACACACTAGCTGTGGGAAATTTCTGTTCTTGCCTAAGGTTGACAAAAGTCAGCTCCTCACTTAAAAGGCTTTGCAGCAGTAATTGGGTAAGCTGCCACCAGGCTTTGCAGCAAGTGATGTAGAATTGTCCTTTGTAGTAACCCACAAGCTTTCTCTTGATATTGACAGGGGGTTAGTTATGAAAACATTTACAAAGACAAAACACACACAAGGACATGAAGACATTTGCAGAGCAAAAGGAAGTTGTCTACAGAGCTTCCTTTTATATCAGTGCAGAAACTGTTACTAAATATAGTGTTCTAAATATAACTAGCTAAGTGACAATGTACTTTGAATTATGGAATGCTGTTGTCAATAAATGTTAATTAGTGTCTTTGTGGATGCTGAATGTGTTGTGAAGGTCAGCATTCCACAGCTTCCCCCTTCTTCTTCAGCTGGGATCGACCTGTCGCGGGTGGCGTTCTTGTACTTCCAGAGGGAGGTTTGATTCATTCGTGGGTGTGGCTTCTTCACATGCCCTGCTTAGGCAATCAGCAATGATGTTTTCTTTTCCAGGCCTGTAGGATATGGAGAATCTGTAATTGCTCAACTTCAATGCCCATCTCAGGATTCTGTTATTCTCCTGAGGTCTAGACATCATCCTTTCCAGGCCACAGTGATCTGTTATTACTGAAAATTCCTTCCCATATAGATAGAAAGCAAAATGTTGAATAGATTGATATAGGGCCAATCCTTCAAGTTCTTGAGCAGAGTACTTGTTCTGAGCCCCATGTAGCTGCTTGGAATAAAATGCTACAGTTGATTTTCTGCCTTCTCTGATCACTGATAATACAGCACCAATCCCATTTGCACTGGCATCTGTTTCCAGCACAAATTTGTCAGATTGAACAGGGATGCACAATTTCACTTGGTTGCTGACACAGTTGCATAGTGCTGTAAATGCATCCTCCATCTCTGCATTCCATAGCACCTTAGTTGGTGCACTCTTGGTTGTGGCTGGAGTCAAAACTTGTTGCAATGCACTAAAGTTCTTGACAAACTTCCTATAATAATTGACTGTTCCAAGGAATCTTCTGACTTGCTTTTTTGTGGTTGGTTTGGGAAACTTCTTGAGATCCCTGACTCTTGCTGCTGGCACACTTATCTTGCCATTTTCAATCTCATGCCCTAGGAATTGCAAAGTGGTCATCCCAAACTGACACTTTGCAGGTTTGCATGTTAGTCCAGCTTTCTTGAGTTCTGTGAACACCGTGTTGAGATCTTTCAAGTGTTGTTGCCAAGTTGGGCTCCAGATCAAAATGTCATCAATATACACACAACTGATTTCAGTACAATCCTTCAGCACTAGGTCCATCAGCTTCTGAAATGTAGCATGAGCACTGGCAACTCCAAATGGCATCTTCAAGTATTTCCATTTTCCAAATGGTGTAATGATGGTAAGTTTATCACTATCTTCATTATTTACTGAGACTTGATGAAAGCCTTTAGCTAAGTCAATTTTATTTAGAACAGCTGAGTCTCCAACTGTACTGACAAGTTCCTCCAATCTGGGGATGCAATATGGTTCAGTTGTTGTAATTGAATTTAGCTTCCTGAAATCTCCACAGATCCGGATTGAACCATCTGGTTTTCTAACAGGCACCATTGGTGAACACCATTTGCTGTTACTTCTGACAATAATTCCATTATCCTCCAAGTTCTCCAGTTCTTGTTTGACCTTGCCTCTCAAAGACATAGGCACTGAGTAGGGTTGACATTGTATTGGTGGATGATCTCCAGTGTCAATCTTTAGTTCTGTTACTTTGGTGACACCAGGTTCATCTTTCATACATCCATCAAATTTCTTCAAAACTTCTCTCAACTCTTCTTCATTGTAAAATTTACATCTGTCTTTCAATATCTGTTTTCCTGTCAATTCTTGTTGAACTTCTTCATCTTCTTCCTCTGACACAACATCCAGCCTGTTCACAGTTCCTCTTTCTGTCAATTTCATTAGATTATTGATGTGTGTCACTTTGCCTTCACCTTTTGCTCCTTCCTTCAGAATTTGATAGTTTACACTTCCCAGTTTCTTCTTCACAATGTAGGGTCCATCCCAACTTTCAGAGAGAGCACTCAACTTCCCTGGGATTCTGTATCTCACTTTCTGTCCAACTTGAAATTCTCTGTCTTTTGCATTCTTGTCATACATTTCCTTCCTCTTTTCAATGGTGTGTGTCGTTGCCAAAGCTGCCTTATCCCTGATTAGCTGTAGTTTGTCAGCCAGATCATTAACCCAAGCACCTGTCTTCAGATTCCTTCCATTGAATTCATTTAAGCCAAAATACAATGCCTCCAGGGGGGTTCTACTTCTGCTGCCATAGATTAATTCGAATGGACTAGATCCATGTTCCGAATTTGGCATTTGCCTCAGAACAAAAAGGACAAATGGAATTTGTTGCACCCAGTCAGTTTTGCAGCTGATACACTTCTTCAAGATGGATTTGAAGGTGCCATGAACCCTCTCCAAACATCCATTTGTTTGGGGGTGATAAGCAGAGCTTGTGACATGAGTTATTCCCAAAAATGATGTTAAATCTTTCATTACAGCACTCACGAACTGGTTGTGTCACTTTCAACATCCTTTACAAACTCCTGCCTTTCAGTTCCTTCTGTCACCGGCTTTAATTCCTCAATAAATTTCATCATACTGTCACTCTCTTGCATATTGCTATCTGCTTCTAATTCTGTACGGATTCCTTGAATTCCAGACTCACATTCATCATTTTCCTCTGCTTCCTCTGTGATTATAGGCTCAGCGACTTTATCATCAGTGATTACCACCTCCTCTATGGATGTGTTTTCATGAACATCATTATCAGTTGCTGGTGTTGCAGCTGTCAAAGTGTCCTCTTCACCAACAATACCATCCTCTAAAGCTGGAGTTGCTTCAGTGGAAGTGTTCCCTGACTCTGTTGATTCTATAACAGTGGAAGTTGCTGCCTCAGAATCTGTCACAAGAGGTTTGGCAGGAATAACTGGTTGTTGCTTCTTCAGAAGTTTTCCATTCCTCTTCTGTTGCCTTGTTATCACAGCAATATCTTTGGGTTCAGCTTTCTTTCAAACATTGGAACAAATAACTCATTTTCTTGCTCGTCTTTAGGGTTCCAAGGGAAAATGATTCCTTGAAAGTCTTTATGTTTGTCACTTATTGCAGCCTCTCTTTCCAAAGTGATTCCATTAAATTCATATTTCACCAACACAAGTTTCCTATATCCTCTGATTGCACCATCCAGGAAAATCTCTTTGTCAGATTTATATGTTGACATTTCTGCAACTTCTGGAGTGACAACTCCTACTGAGGCACCAGTATCAATCAGGATTCTATGTTCTGTTCCATTCACTTTCCCAGAAATCCAACTTGAGGCTTGTCTGAAAGCACCCATGTTTGGCTCCTTCAGATTCTTCTCTTTCTTTACAGATGACTTCTTTTGGGGACACTCATAAGACCTGTGACCAGTTCCATTGCAGATGAAGCAATTGTTGTTTTTTGAACTTCTGTTGTTGTTGCTGCCATTACTATTGCTGGATTCTCCATACTAGCCATCTTTTCTGAACCAGCATTGGTCACTGGTGTGACCTAACTTCTTACAAATGGTACAACTCTTTGCATCACTTCTGTCTTCTCTATGGTGAGAGTTTCCTTTCTTCTCATGAGTTTTGCTGCTTTGGCCAGGTATTTTGGAATAATCACCAGGTTGTCTAGAGTTCATCCAATCATTCAAGTGGTCAGTTAATTCAGTAAGTTTTGAGCTGGTTTTCCCATCCAAAAAAGAAATACCATGATAAGGCAGACATCTCCTCAATACAGACCTCACTATAGCAAATATTGCTTCCTCTAAAGAAGTGGCATCCTGTAACCATCCTTCAGTTATTTTCCTGAGGAGTTCAATAATCTGAGATGCAGTTTTGTGCTTCAATTTATCCATGTTCATTTCTTGTACTTGCTGACCAAATGCAATTGAAGTGGCTCCAACTGATTTCAACAGTGTCTTCTTGATGTATTCATAATCTTGATGTTGCTCTATGAGAGGTTGCATTCTTTCTGCCAAAGTTGAATCCAATTTTGGGAATAGCTTTGAGTTCCAAGTATCCTTTTCATAATGACAATCTCTCATGATGGTTTCAAATTGTAGAAAATGTTGCCTCAGATCATTTCCTGTTTTGTAACTGCTGAATCCAGAAAATTTCTCTCTCCTTTCATCATCCAATTTCCTTAATCTTCTTTCCTCTCTACTCCTTCTTTCATCGGCTTCCATTCTTTCCTTTTCAGCTTCCAATCTAGATTGTTCAAGTTCTAATTTCTTTTTCTCTATTGCCATCAATTCCTTTTCTCTTTGCCTTTGTTCTTCTTGTTTCCGTCCCTGTTCTTCTTGTTCCTTTTTCCTCTCTTCTTTTTCCTTTCTCTCCTTTTCTTCTAGTCTTGCTTGATTTTCTAACATTGTTGCTAATAATTGGGCCATGGTGGCCTCCAGACTTGACATTCCAGTTGCCATTCTTGTTTCTTTTCTATAGTTACTTACTTCTGTAGAATTTTCACACTCAGTGTTGAGTTCAACCGTTTCAGGAACTATTTCTTCTTCAGAGATTTCCCTGCTGACTTCTGTAGTAATGTTGGTAATTGTACTACTTTTTGAAGTTTCTATTGTGGAAGTATTTTCTGAAGTTTCTATTGTGGAAGTATTTTCTATTCTTTCACTTTCAATAAATGTTTCAGTTTCAGTGACTCTCTCTGCCAAGGGAACTGTCAATGTTTCAGCAAATTCCTCAGTATCACTATAACTTAATTCCAATAGCTTGAAACACTGTGTCTCCTTTCTTTTCTTGGGATTTCTTCTCAAATTATAAGCTGTGCTCTGTCTCTGGACAGCAGCTGGTACTGGAGGAGTTACAGGTAAAAGAGCTTCTCTCCAACTAACTGGAACTGTTTTTAATTCTCCTCCTCTGTTAACTTGTACTTCTTTCTTCTTTCCTTTTGCAGGTCTGTTCTGCATTAATGTAGTTTTTTCTGCTTCTTCTTCACTGGTTTTGTTGGATTGTTCTTTGTATCCCACCGCTGCCACCAATTGTGGGAAATTTCTGTTCTTGCCTAAGGTTGACAAAAGTCAGCTCCTCACTTAAAAGGCTTTGCAGCAGTAATTGGGTAAGCTGCCACCAGGCTTTGCAGCAAGTGATGTAGAATTGTCCTTTGTAGTAACCCACAAGCTTTCTCTTGATATTGACAGGGGGTTAGTTATGAAAACATTTACAAAGACAAAACACACACAAGGACATGAAGACATTTGCAGAGCAAAAGGAAGTTGTCTACAGAGCTTCCTTTTATATCAGTGCAGAAACTGTTACTAAATATAGTGTTCTAAATATAACTAGCTAAGTGACAATGTACTTTGAATTATGGAATGCTGTTGTCAATAAATGTTAATTAGTGTCTTTGTGGATGCTGAATGTGTTGTGAAAGTCAGCATTCCACACTAGCTACCAAAGATGATGGTGAGTTATTGAAAGGACACAAGTAGTTAAAAGAAAAGTAAAGCATAGCAGTAGCAAGATGATAACTGTTGTCGTGTTAAATAGCTACAAAGACACTTTAAGTTGACCAAACTGCCCTTCATAGGACTACAGCCATGTAGCTATGTACACACACTTTATCCAGGGGTAACTAGAGGAATATATCCAGGCAAAAAATTAAGCACAACTTAAAAGCATAACTAGATGTAAGGTAATGTGTAGTGGTAGTTTGTTGCATAAATAAAAAAAATTCTTACATCATAAAGAATATAGATGAGGAGTGTTGTAAAAGCCATGAGTAATTTTAAGCTACCTGAATTTTTCAATCAGTGTTCATCAATTGACACCATTGAAACAATTGGTCCAAATATTATAATTAAAGATGTGCTGAACCTGGATTAGCTATCTAGTCCAGAGGCATTTCTGATTATTCATATTGTGATAATTAGAACCAGAGTTGACATCTTTAAAAAATCAATTCAATACAAATGGCAGCACAACACTAGTGTTGTTTTGGTTAACCAAAACTAAAACTAAAATTAACTTTAGTTACACCTAAAACATTTTAGTACTAACCACAACTAAATTTCACATAGGATGATAATAACTAAAACTAGGCTGATGAGTAATAACTAAAAAAACTAAATTATATTTTTTAATCAAAACTATAAATATAGCTAATCATTTTCAGTGACATCACTGAAAGAAGACAAATGACCCAGGAAGCAAAATTCTTTACCCAATTATTTCTCCATAGCACCTGAGTAAATTGTTTGGCTATGGCAAACTGTTGGACAGCAGTCTGCAGTTGCTCATCTACTATCTAGCCCAGTCCCCTCCCTTAGCAAAAAACCAACTAAAAATGAAGGTTAATACATTATTAACATGGGTTAACGGATGGAGGCTAACAGGTAAAGGGTCGCCGGCGGCAAAGGAAGGGTTTTACGATGGCAAGTGCCCAGTTAGGCAGCACGTGGACTAAGGCAAAGAAACAGTAGGGAGAAAGCAAGCATTAGACTCAATTGCTGCCCCACCCACCTACACCCAACATAACAACGAGTGGCGATAAAATAGGAGGGAAGGAGGGCAAGAATAATCAAGGGGGTGCATGTCTGCACGAGGAAATAGAGAAATATCAGAATCACTGAGAGGGTAACACAATATCAGGCACATTATTTTCTCCACCTGTCCTAGAGTAGGTACCTGGTGTGACCAGGTCTCGGACGGGAAGTAGTAGTGGCTGAAGCCACTCCCTTAACCTCACCCAGAAGAAATTACATGAGAAGAAGCAGAGCAGGGGCTATCTGGTAAGGTGAGGTCTGAGGGCAGGTGGCAGGACCACTTAGCACTAATTAGCACCTACTTTCCAGGAAGACCTCCTGCCATGATGGGATCCAGGCCGACTGACGTTAGTGGAAGTTAGTAAATTTGAAAAGCTAAAACTAAAGCTAGAGTTGAAATTAGTACATTGGAAAAACTAAAAATAAATTTGTAGTCTTTGTTAGTGAAAAACTAAAACTAAAATTAATCTTGAAATATTTTTTGTCAAAAAAACTATAAACTAAAACTAAAATGTAAATGTTCAACGTAAACAACATTACACAACACACAATTATATATTTGTGCAAACAAGTTAACTTATACCTCAAATGATCATTGATGTGTGGAAATCTTCAATTAGCTAAATATAACTCGTTTATTGATCCTAAACCATTAATATGCAGTCTTTTTGGAGCTGGTTCTTCCAGAAGAAAACATGGTTGTCACTAGAGATTTCCCAAGTGCTTTTCTTAACACACATTGTTTAGTACTTACTATCCCATCACAGTCTAGCTATATGGCAGTCAAAATGTTTAATGAACTAAAATATTTGTCTACATGTAGTCCAGTTTAGATGATAAGACTTAAAATTATAAAATTTCATACCAACCAATAATTAGCATGTCTGTCATACATGTTCATCAGTACCCCTAAAAATAAAATACAGAAATTGTTGTCAGTTTGGTGTATAAGTCTCGTGAGCGAGCCTTTTACCGACTGGGTCGTAAGAATATGATGAGACTCAATTTTTTTTTTTAAATTCTTCTTCCGCTATCCGACCGGCGAGAGCGGTCTACAGTCCCGCAGTTCTTATCAAAAAACTCATTTCATTGGTTAATCAAATCATGTGACCAATTATAGCGCCGCGCGTGACCAATTATAGCGCCACGCAAAGGGCTAGGGCTAGGGCTAGAGGACCAATCAGAAGAATTCTTTGATAAGAACTGCGGGATGGCTCAGAGCGGTCATGAGACTCTCGAGGCTAGAATGTAGTCTGACTACGCCAGACTAGCTAGAATGCCGCCTAGTGCAGGAGCGTTATAGTCCCGCGAGCTAAACCCTTTTACCAACCGCACACGCTGGGTAAATTAAAGGATTCAGCTGGAGCTCTGAGCACGGGGGGCCGCTTAGCTAGTTTAACTACTGGCGAAAAGCCTAAACGAAAAGCTTAAACGAGAGACAAGGTGCTACGCTTATTACGTGGAGTTACTATCTGAAATTTGTTTATTCTTTCCAATATTTTTTTAATCATCGCAGCTATAAAAGTTGGAAATTCAGCTTGCTAACTATCAGCGCAAAGCGGCGAGTAAGCACGATGTCCTGGCTGGTAGTACTGGTTGTATCTTCCCCTTTGTTAGCGCTTGTAACAGCGAGTTCCTTTGACAGGGACGCTCTTATTAATGCTGCTATACAAGAAGTTAAAGATGAATTTGCAAAAATGGCCGACAAGCGTGTCCTCTCGACTGCTGAGAAACGCCTGAGGGCTTTCAAAAAAGCTTCTGAAGAATCTTTGGCGCAGGGCAGGGCTAGACTAAGGTTCGAAAAGATGGTCAAGAAAGCTGAGCGAAAGATTTTGGAAAGGAGAAGGCAACTGATGGCACTATCTCAGACAACAGAACAGAAAGCTGAATCTCTAGCTCTGGAACTCTTTCACAAACCTGGCAGCGTTCTAGATTCACAAGAAATTGCTCGCATTTACAAGGAATCAGAGTGCCACAAAACTCTCATCGAAGCCCCTACCTGCACAAACACCAAATTCCGCACACCATCTGGTGCCTGCAATAACCTGCAGAATCCCACATTTGGAAGTGCAAACACCTTAATGAGAAGACTCATTCCAGCCAGGTACGATGACGGAATCAGCAGACTCCGAGGAACGCTACAAATTGAAGGCTCCTCTATTGTCCCTGGGCCCTTTAGTCCACCTGTTCCCAGTCCTCGAGTTGTGAGTTTAGGTGTAGTTCGAGACAGACCGGTCAATGACAGCCAGTTTAGCCACATCATGATGCAGTGGGGCCAATTCATGGACCACGACCTGGACTCCATTCCGGAATTCGAACCAGAGGAGTGTCCAAAAGGCTGCAAAGTAGTCGAAGACAGCTGTGTTCCTTTCCCAGTGCCGCAGGATGACACCAATGTTGAAGTCACTTGACGTGGCTCCAATGCCTGTCACGCCTTCAGGAGGTCTTTACCTACGTGTGAAGGAACCTCTTCAGAAGAAATGACTCCTAGAGAGCAGTTTAACGGCATCAGTCATTTCATTGATGGGTCTATGGTTTACCACCACAACGACACAGTGTTTGCTACCATGATTAGAAATAGCAGCAGTTCAGATGGTCTTCTGAATGTTGGACCTCCTGCTAAAGGTAAGCTCCAAGTTTATGTTTCATATCATGACCTAAAATGATTGTATTCAACTCTACAGGTACCAATCAAGAGTCCCTGCCTTTGATCAACACTGGATATGGTTCAGTCAACTGTATGAATTTTCCATGTTTCCTTGCAGGAGATTTGAGGGTAAACTAGCAGGCTTCTCTTACAGTCATGCATACTCTGTGGGTCAGGGAGCACAATAGAATTGCTCGTGCTCTTCGTGCCAACAGTCCTAGCATGTCCAGTGATGATGTTTTTGAAACAGCTCGCAGCATCGTGATTGCAGAGATACAAAAGATTACGTACACCGACTACCTCCCATTACTTTTAGGAAGCTTTTCTTCTAGGCTAATACCAAGCTACACTCGCTATGACCCTAGTGTGTTCCCAAATGTACCCAATGCTTTCGCAGCTGCTGCATATCGATTTGGACACAGCCAAATCCAGCCTTTTTTTGAGCGGCTAGGTAAGGATTACAGACCCATTTTAGCTGGCCCTCTATCTCTGGTAGATGCTTTCTTCAACAACACACACTTTATGGAAAATGGAGGAACTGATCCCATACTACGCGGACTTTTAGCTACTCCAGCTCGACAAGTAGATGAGTTCCTGAACAATGTGCTTACTAACATGCTCTTTGCCAGTAACTCCAGCTCTCCAGGAATGGATCTTGCCTCCCTGAACATCCAGCGAGGTCGTGATCACGGGCTGCCCACATACTTGGTGTGGAAAGTGGGGGGGGCAGAAAATAACTGGGGCATAATAAAGAAATTGCTTAGGAAATCAAAACTGCGTTTTGAAGATGCAAAAAAATTATGAGCCTAATAAAAGTAATTGGATCGTGACAAAAATAAAGAACAAAAAACTTTATAAAAATGACAATGAATCTAGGAGTACCAGCTGAAAATATACGAATTATAGTGTGCTTGACCAGAAACTCAGCAAACTTGTTTCATTACAGAGGTACTAGCTACTTAGTCAGTGGATATGAAAGGTGATAACAAAGGTGAGATAGTCAGTTACATAAGAGTATGGCCTCAACTTTTGAAAAATGTTTAGGGATAGGGGTGGCTATCACTCTCCTGATATAAAATAGGGCCTCTGCTCTTTGTAGTGTAAAAGTGGGGGGCTGTGCCCTCCCTAATAAAAGAGTGGGGGGGGCGATTGCCCCCCCCGTGCCCCCCCAGTATCTCTGCCACTGCAATGAATAAAGTTTGTCAGATGAATAAAGTTTGTGAATAGCTAGAGCTATGAATAAAGTTTGTGAGTAAGTGGTAGCAGTTTTAATTTACAATGAATAAAGTTTGTCAGTAAGTCAATTTGTGAGTTTGGTATTTAGAGCCAGAGGCAGTTTATATCTATTTTATAGCCAGCAGATTTCTGTTCTTGGAAGTGAGCCTAAATCTGATAGCACAACAACTAATATTGACACTAACAGTTATGTAAAAGCAGCGATTTCACTTTTAGACTTACATAACTGCACTTTCATTATCAACAGCGACAAAACACAAAGGAGTAAAAGAGGACTCTTATTCAATATTGTATTAACTGAGTGTTTCATCGTATATGCTTTTTATCGTCAACAACAACAAAACACAAATTACAGCAAAATGAATAAAAGAGGACTCCCAGTATTGTAGTATTAACTCACTAAACACGTTAATTGTTTGATATTTGATTCAAAAACAACAATGACATGTAGAGTGTTGGGTATTATAAACAAACTTGATAACAATTAGCTCTATTAATAGGGGTGAGCATTGTCATTCCAGCAGAGCTGACTTGGTTGTCAGACTGAGCTATACACAGGTCAATCAACACCAATTAATATTAATCGTCACACATACACAAACAAGTTCTGTACACAGGTCAACACCAAATTAATATTAATCATCACACACAAACAAGTTCTGGGTATATATCAATCACCTCATCTGAGTTTTATTCATTCACCACTAGAAGGCCCAACAAGCCGAAATATTATGGTATAAACTTAACTTCATCTCTTGAAGGGATCACACTTGGGGTAGCCTAGTAGCAGTAGCTACAACCTAACACTGTTTTCCAAGCGCCTTCCTCGTCCTCGTCAGGCGCTCGGAAAACCTACCATCATGTGTGTATCCTGTTCATTTAGCCTTCTCTGACTCCATTTCCCCCATCTTATCTTTAATTCTCTTCTTTCTAATTCTTTTTCTTTATCTTTCTCTGACATATAGGGGTGAGCATTGTCATTCCAGCAGAGCTGACTTGGTTGTCAGACTGAGCTATACACAGGTCAATCAACACCAATTAATATTAATCGTCACACATACACAAACAAGTTCTGTACACAGGTCAACACCAATTAATATTAATCATCACACACACAAACAAGTTCTGGATATATATCAATCACCTCTTCTGAGTTTTATTCATTCACCACTAGAAGGCCCATAGCAAGCCGAAATATTATGGTTTAAACTTAACTTCATCTCTTGAAGGGATCACACTTGGGGTAGCCTAGTAGCAGTAGCTACAACCTAACACTGTTTTCCGAGCGCCTTCCTCGTCCTCGTCAGGCGCTCGGAAAACCTGCCATCATGTGTGTATCCTGTTCATTTAGACTTCTCTGACTCCATTCCCCCATCTTATCTTTAATTCTCTTCTTTCCAATTCTTTTTCTTTATCTTTCTCTAACATATAGGGGTGAGCATTGTCATTCCAGCAGAGCCGACTTGGTTGTCAGACTGAGCTATACACAGATCAATCAACACCAATTAAAATTAATCTTCACACATACACAAACAAGTTATGTACACAGGTCAACACCAATTAATATTAATCATCACACACACAAACAAGTTCTGGGTATATATCAATCAACTCTTCTGAGTTTTATTCATTCACCACTAGAAGGCCCAACAAGCCGAAATATTATGGTATAAACTTAACTTCATCTCTTGAAGAGATCACACTTGGGGTAGCCTAGTAGCAGTAGCTACAACCTAACACTGTTTTCCGAGCGCCTTCCTCGTCCTCGTCAGGCGCTCGGAAAACCTGCCATCATGTGTGTATGCTGTTCATTTAGCCTTCTCTAACTCCATTTCCCCCATCTTATCTTTCTCTGACATATAGGGGTGAGCATTGTAATTCCAGCAGAGCTGACTTGGTTGTCAGACTGAGCTATACACAGGTCAATCAACACCAATTAATATTAATCGTCACACATACACAAACAAGTTCTGTACACAGGTCAACACCAATTAATATTAATCATCACACACACAAACAAGTTCTGGATATATATCAATCACCTCTTCTGAGTTTTATTCATTCACCACTAGAAGGCCCACAACAAGCCGAAATATTATGGTTTAAACTTAACTTCTATCTCTTGAAGGGATCACACTTGGGGTAGCCTAGTAGCAGTAGCTACAACCTAACACTGTTTTCCGAGCGCCTTCCTCGTCCTCGTCAGGCTCTCGGAAAACCTGCCATCATGTGTGTATCCTGTTCATTTAGCCTTCTCTGATTCTATTCCCCCCATCTTATCTTTAATTCTCTTCTTTCCAATTCTTTTTCTCTATCTTTCTCTGACATGTAGGGGTGAGCATTGTCATTCCAGCAGAGCCAGCTATACACAGGTCAATCAACACTAATTAATATCAATCATCACACATACACAAACAAGTTCTGTACACAGGTCAACACCAATTAATATTAATCGTCACACACTCAAACAAGTTCTGGGTAACACTGCAACAAGAGAAGGCAACACATTTTGAAAGTCCATCATTTTTGTTCATTGATTTAAAGAGATTCCTATTGTTCATTTGTTCCAAAACAGGCAACAAGCTGGCTGCAAGACAAATATAATCCTAAACTTAGCTAGCCAGTGAACTAACAAACCAAGCTAGTTGATCATTTCTAAAAGAGTGACTGTATTATAGTTACAATGACTTACTGTAACCATCAAACTGTTGGAAACAGAAAAAAAAAAAAAAAAAAGAAGCACAAAACGGCGTGAAAAATTATGTCTATACGCATCTAGTGCTATTTAAAGCCATACCTGTCTAGTACACAATGTATGGTCTAAACTGAGTAAGGCCTCCCCCATCAATGAAGTAAGCGGCCCCAACTATAACTTACTGCAGTTCAAGAGATGAAGTTAAGTTTAAACCATAATATTTCGGCTTGTTGGGCCTTCTAGTGGTGAATGAATAAAACTCAGAAGAGGTGATTGATATAGACTGAAGTCCTCATCATCACTGAAACCTTTGTCCAGTAGGCATAGCTAGCTCACCTAAAGTGGGGCGGGCTGATATCGCGCCAAAGCAATCACTACATTAAAGTTAATGTAATGCACAATTATTTCACTATTGTAGTAAGTTAAACAAAAATTAAAAATTGCCAAAGTATCTTTTTCTTTCATCTAGTTTTTCAACAAATTCTTCAGCTATCAAAATTAAATCCAAGTTTTCTGTAAGCTCTTTGTGAGCATTTAAAAGTAAACAGTTATTTAAACGTTTTTCTGTCATACTTGAACGTAAGTATGTATTTATTCTTCACATAGTTGAAAATGTTCGTTCAGAGGTGGCAGAGGTTATCGGAATTGTACACATAAGACGAAGTAATTTATGTAGAGAAATTAGCATGTCCTTCAAAACTCCATTGTTCTTGTTCATTGCACTAACTTATCCATATCTTTTGATTGGCATTGATGAATATAATGTGAAAATCAGGTAAATACAAATGTGTCTGGTTACTTATATTCAATACATGTGTATTGTATAGTTGGTATAAAAGTGGGGGGGCTTAGCCCCACTTATTATAAAAGTGGGGGGCTCTAGCCCCTCCAGCCCCCCCTGTGGCTATGCCACTGAGTCATAAACTTGCTGATTCTTCTATTGTCTTCACAAAAATAGTCCCAGGAGTCTCCAGGTCTGCAGACTCCAGACTCCATAAATAGCAACATCAACCTATATAGCTTGATTATTCACATTTATTATATTTCTATTCTGTTGCTGCAATGCTATAACGAAAACTTATAAGAATATTTACCCGCGATTATCCGAGGTAGGGGTAATTTGTTGCTAGGAAACAAATTGAATTCTCCCACGATTTTCAATTACTCGCGGGTTGGATTTCCGTGCACGCACAGAAGGTCAAAATAGAGAGTAAAAGGTAACTGTGTATAAACGGCGCTCGGACCTTTAACAATGGTTTCAACCACTTAAATTTGATGTCAGTGTAGCTAAAGGGTAGGAGATACCTGTAGGCCAATAAAAAGAAAACCCCCCCCAAAAAATTTTTTGTAGGTGTTTGGGCTCTACTATACATTTTTGATTTTACTTAAATGGTCCCTTTTCCTAGGCACTGTCACATAATAATAATAATAATAGTAATAGTAATAATAATAATATTAATAATAGCAACAACAACAATGAACTCACTGGGCTAGCTCTGTGTCTTCCTCCTAGAGTTGCAACAGCTGCCTCAGCCAGCTCTGCCAGTTGAATAGCTGGGCCTTGAGGTTTTTAGGCAATCAGCCACATCTCCCACATTCCTCCTCTTAGCAGCAGGCCTTGAGGTTTTTAGTGCAATCAGCAACATCTCCCACATTCCTCCTCTTAGCAGCAGACACCAGCTTCTGGAGCTGTGACACTTATGTGCTCATGGCCAGGTCTGCGCTGTCTGTAGGATCAACTGGACCTCCTTCTCCCTCCCCAGACTCCTCCCCTACTTCATCATTATCAATGTCGGTGGGAGAGAGAGAGAGGGGGAGGAGGGGCCAGTGGAGGAGACACGTGTGGGGTATAGAGAGGATTAACAGTCAAGGAGGGAACTGCAGGTGTTTGATGTTTGTACACCGGGGTAGTTGTGTCTCGGCTGTTCACAGATCTGGGTGTGTTCTCTGTGGAAATGGGCGGAGTCCAGCTGCTGACACTAGAGTCTGGGCTAACTACTGGTAAGGTACTTCTGAGTGTAGCTAAAAGTAACAGGAAAACAAAGAGTTGATGGTACATGATACACAATAACAAAGACTAATTATGCTAATAATAAAAGTTATATGAATGACAGAGAGTTTATGTGGGCTGGCCCACAAGTGAATTATTGCTTTTGTTTGTGGTTTTTATTTTATTTTATTTGTTTATTAATTAGTATGAATGATAGCTAGCCAGCTAGTACCTAGATGTGCAGGACATGAACCTTGAGGATATATCTGAGAAGATAATTCTCAATGGGCACTACTAAAGCTATTTATAGTGATGTAAACATGTTCACAAGTCGTCTGAACATGCGCAGCAATAACTTGTAAGCATATAATAAAACCACAAGACCCGCTCAAACAGGCAGTAATCACACAAGTCAAGATGCTGGCGTTGAGACTTGTGTGGTTTTTTCTGGTTCTAGATTGTGTTGACGCCATGTTGACTACCTACGCCAGCACTGACATGGTAAGGGATAGTTGAGAAGTGGATGGGTGGTAGGGCAAGTTGCTTTATGATGCTCTCTGTGATATACCTGCTAATATTCAGCTAATAATTCTCTGGCTATGTTTAGTCTCAAAGATTTTTTTTTGTTCTGTTTGTTTGTTTTTCCAGTCTCACGTGTTTTTTTTTGTTTTTTTTGTTTTTTTGTTGTTTTTTTTTGTTTTGTTTCAATGCTGCCTTAATAATAATTTTTTGATTGGTCGATGTTGGTGACATTGTTGTTGATGTTGTTGTTGATGTTGTTGTTGATGTTGTTTTTATTCTCAGTATGTCATGTTTTTCTTTTTTTAGTATGTATGAAACCCTGATATGTAAAACCATTAACTGATGGTTGTCAGGAGCCATTTAGCAGTGTGTAGAAACTCTGTAATTTCTTCATATCACTGTAACTGTGGAAATGAAGGTTCTGTGGCCAGAAACAAGAGCTAAATTACTCATGGCCTGACCTGTAATGGATCTTTGGTGTTTGGCAGTGCACATAATTTCATTTGCTTCAAAGCCATTGCATAGATTCAATACAGTGAGCAGGGCTCATCAATTCATTTTTTTTTAGAGTTCTTAAAAGCTGTAGACCATCTTGTTATTAAAGTTGCTATGAATCTCAAGAGGGTACTAGTTTAGAGAAACTACTGAAGGTAAGGAATACCAAGAGGTGGTTGTAACCTGTGTGGTTACTGGCATTTTATGTACCCTTTACCTGATCAGCTCTAAATTGAATTGCGCTGTTAATCTAGCGTTTATTTAGTGCTAAACATAAGGGACCAGCTGCAATTACTTTGCTTAGAGCTCGCATTGAGTGGATCCTTTTAATATGATTAGTTTCTTGGAAGTATTTTGAATACAATGTTTAGCTTTTAAAACAGCTTGGGTTACCCATGAATATCATTATCCTGCCAGAGTGGCGCCAATGTGAATGCAGTGGATCTGTGGATGTTCACTCCTCTACACGAGGCAGCCTCAAAGGCCAGGTCAGCTGTCTCTCTCTTTGTGGCAATACTGGCAATGAAGCTATGACTTGTTGTTGTTGTTGCTGTTGTTGTTGTTGTTGTCGCAGGTCTGAAGTGTGCACGCTGTTGCTGTGTTGTGGTGCTGATCCCACTCTGGTAAACTGCCACAGTAAAACAGCACTGGATCTGGCATCTAATGAAAAGCAGAGACACAGGATTGAATGTGAGATCAGATTTTGTAAATTTGCAATTGTTGACGGTTGAATTTTTTTTTCTTCCGATAGATGAGTACAAAGGTCATTTACTCATAGAGCATGCCCACAAAGGAGATATTTCCAAGATGAAGAAGCTCCTGTCCTCCAAACTGGCCAATTTCCAGCATCCCCAGACACTGGACACACCTATGGTATGGAGGACTGACGTGTGTGTGTGTGTGTGTGTGTGTGTGTGTGTGTGTGATGTATGTTTGTGTGTGTGATGTGTTTTTTTTTGTTTGTATGTGTTATGATCACCATTTAGCACGAGTTAGTACGTTCGTCATGTTCTAAAAAGAAGCAAGCCATAGATCTGCTGGTGAAGAAGGGGGCGGATCTAAACATCACAAATAAACAGTGAGTGAGTCGTACGATGTAGCGATGGGCTAGGACTCTCATCGTGGCTCAGAGGGTGTACTTTGAATTCGTAATTTTTTCCTTTGAGAGCTGCATGCATGGTTTGTAACAGGTATGTGTGTGTGTGTGTGTGTGTGTGTGCCTTGCAGGGAGTTATCTCCTCTTCACTGTGCGGTAAAGTTAGACAGGACTGACGTGGTAGAGCTACTGATCAAGGCTGGGGCCAGTGTAAGTAAATATATAAAAACTTTCCCTTCTTTCATTCTTTATTTTTTTCTGAAATATAAATAATAAACATTCTCACAACAAATGACTTCCCATGCCAATGAAAAAATTGATGGGATTGAACGAGTGATTTGGTGCTCGATCGTCTAGAATAAAACAATTCCTACGCCTCATTGGTTTCCTATCTAACCAACAAACAACAACAAACAAACAAACAAAACTAGAGCTGCACCGATAACTGTAT
>WLWD01002163.1_pt1 | contig 76392 bp, 54 predicted proteins | sample 6712731 | NCBI WGS metagenome assembly WLWD01 (sample SAMN12718690, study PRJNA576275) | sponge metagenome | isolation source: marine sponge | host: Mycale hentscheli | place: New Zealand: South Island, Marlborough, Capsize Point | collected 2014-11-01 | reverse complement strand
TGCTCTCAGACTCACAGGCTGTTTGGACCAAGCTTGAAGAACAGTTCCAGAGAAAAACTTGGGCCAATAAGTTGCAATTGAGAAGAAAGCTATTCTCGTTGAGGCTCAAGGAAGGAGGGTCAGTGAGTGAGCATATAAAGAGCATGATAGAGGTTTATGAAGAGCTCGCTGTGATTGGAGAAGCAGTTCAATAAGAAGATAGAGTTGTGCAACTACTTGCTAGTTTGCCTGACAGTTACAATGTGCTTGTAACAGCACTTGAGGCTCGAAGATATCACAAATGGGTTTCAAAGAAACAGAATGCTGCTGTTGCAGAAGTGAAACAGAATTCAGATGATGAAGCTCTTGTTGCTACTCAAATGCTTGCTGCTGCTGCCACTTCGAAGGGAAATTGGATAGTGGACTCTGGTGCAACTTGCCATATGGCAAATGATAATACTATGTTCTCTGAACTAAAGGTACTGTCTACTCCTCAAGACGTAACCATTGGTGATGGTCGATCACTTAAAGGTACTGCCATAGGCACTGTGAAACTAGAAACTCTTTTACTAAATGGAGGAATCAAAAAGTGCACATTGAGCGACATTCTTCTCGTTCCAGGACTAGCTTATAGTCTACTAAATGTGTCCAAGATCTCCAGTACTGGAAAAACGACAAAGTTTAATATCAGAGGATGTGAAATTCTCAACAGTCAGGATTAGATTATTGCATTTGCTACCAGAATTGGAAATTTATATCATCTGGAATTCTGTCAACCAACTCAATCAGTTAATAATGCAGAGAGTAATGATCAAGAGAAATTGTGGCACAGACGATTTGGCCTTCTCGGTGAACAAAATCTACAGAAATTGGCCAGAGAGATATAAGTGAAATCTTTCAATTATGATGTCAGCAAATCAATTGGTTTTTGTGAAACCTGTGTAGGTGGAAAACATCATCGCAGATCATTCTCCACCAGTAATACTCGAGCAACTGAACCACTACAACTGGTGCACTCAGACATATGTGGAAAAATGTCAGAAAAATCTTTAGGAAGAGCAGAATATTTTCTCACATTCACCGATGATTATACAAGATTCACTTGGACTTACATTTTGAAAACAAAGGATCAAGTATGGGAGAAGTTTATGGAGTGGAAAGCATTAGTGGAGAAACAAAGTAACCGAAAGCTCAAAGTGTTAAGAACTGATAATGGGGGAGAGTACACATCAAAGAAGTTTGAATAGTACCTGAAAAAAGAAGGAATCAGGCATGAAAAGACTATCCCCAAGACACCTGAGCAAAATGGTGTGTCAGAGAGGCTCAACAAGACTCTGGTTGAGTCCGCTAGGTCTATGCTTTTGGATGCAAACCTCTCAAAATGCTACTGGGCTTATTGCAACTGCTACCTATCTCAAGAACAGATGTCCTACAAAATCTGTCGAAGGAAAAACTCACTATGAATTATGGTTTGGGGAGAAGCCCAGCGTTGATCACTTTCGCGTTTTTTACTGCTAAGCTTATGCTCATATCCCCAAAGACGAGCGACACAAGCTTGACACAAAGGCTAGAAAATGTATTTTCCTTGGCTATGGAAAAGATGTGAAAGGCTTCAGATTGTGTGATGTGGAAAAGAAGAAACTCATTCACAGCAGAAATGTCAAATTTAACGAAAGTCCAGATGATTCAAAAGGTTGTAAAACAGATTCACTAGATGTTGAAGTTGAAAAGTATGAGTTTCATGGATTTAATGATACTGAAAATGTAGTTGATAATGAAGAGCCTACTGAAGATCCTGATCTACCTGAAGACCCTGATAATTCTGAAGATCATGATCAACCTCAAGAACTGCGAAGATCGACTATAGAGAGAGACGAAGACCGGACTATTATATGCAACAGAGTTATGTGAGTGAGACTCCAATTACCTACAAGGATGCTACAATTAGTCCGGACAAGGCTAAATGGAAAGCAGCAATGGAGGCAGAGATGAAATCCCTGGAGGATAACAGTGTCTGGACTCTTGTCAATTTACCTTCTTCTGGATGTAAGACAATTGGAAGCAAATGGGTGTTCAAGCAAAAGTCAGGTCCTGATGATTCTGTTGAACGCTTTAAAGCAAGGCTAGTTGCTCAGGGATACAATCAACAGTATGGGAGAGATTATGATGAAACATTTTTCCCATTGTAAGGCAGGAATCTCTACGAGTTCTATTAGCACTGTCAGCTAAACATAGTTTGAAAGTTAATCAAGTGGATATAACTACTGCATTCCTCAATGGTTCACTCGAGGAAGATGAAACAACCTGAAGGTTTCAAAATTTGTGGCAAAGAAAATTTAGTCTGCAAATTAAACAAAAGCATATATGGATTAAAGCAGTCACCACGTTGTTGGAATACAACATTGGATAGTCACTTGAAGAAAATTGGTTTTATACAATCCAAAGCTGATCCATGTATATATCACAAAGCAGGAGGAGAAGCACCAATTTACATGGGTGTTTATGTTGATGACATTGTCATAGCTGGAAAAACTGACTTTCAACTACACAATGTGAAGGAATCTCTCTCTCAAAAGTTTGAACTGAAAGATTTAGGAAGTCTTCGTTATTTCCTGGAATGTCAATTACACAAGACAGTGACTCAGGATCTATTGTGATTAAAATGCAAGAGTGCAAACCAGTAGCTACTCCAGTAAGTAGCAGGCTACGGAGAGTGATGAGTGCGTGGACAAGACTAAGTATCAGTCAGCTGTTGGATCTCTAATGTATCTTGCAGATTGTACTTGTCCAGACATATCGTTTGCCATAAACTCACTTGCTAAATTCAATTCAAAGCCAACAAAAGATCATTGGAGTACTCTCAATGTGCTACGTTATCTTCAAGGCACAAAGAATGTTGGAATTTGTTACTCAAAAGATAGTGGAGATATTATTGGATATACAGATGCAGACTGGGCTGGTGATCTAGATGACCGTAAGTCAACTTCTGGTTATCTCTTCATGCTCTGTGATGGTGGTGCAGTGTCCTGGAAAAGTCAGAAGCAAAGGTGTGTAGCACTCTCAACAGCTGAAGCTGAATATGTTGCGATGAGCGCTGCTGTTCAGGAGTCTGTGTGGTTGCATCAGTTGATTAGTGAGTTAACAGATTCTTCACTTGGTATCAACCCAGTGTTAATTTATGAAGATAATCAGGCAGCAATTGCCATGGCCAAAAAAACCCAATTCCATGGAAGAGCAAAGCATATAGAGATAAAGCATCACTTCATTCGTGATCAAGTAGCTCGTGGAATTATCAAGCTGGAATATTGCCCAACGTCTCAAATGATTGTAGATATATTGACCAAAGGTCTAAGTCGTGACTCTTTTTGTGAACTTCGAAAAAAATCTGGAGTAATCAAACAATGTCATGTAACGGTGAGGAAGAGTGTTGAAAATGCAATTAAACAATGAGGACATACACTTATTATACATGTCATTGGTTATTGTCACTTTGATTCCATACTCATTTCCTGTTTTGTGTTTCCTGTATCACAAGTCAGCCCTTCTGTTGTGTTCTTTTGTCTATTGTTGTGATGGAGGCTCTGCTCCCTTTTGTTCATTATTTTGTAAGGAGGCCCTGCTCTGTCTTCCATTATATATATAGTTGTATGCATACAGTTGTGATTCATTCTCTTATACTGTCAGATTTCAATTGTTTGCAATTATACTTAAACTCTGTCAATTAGCTTAATTGCTTGCATTTGCGCTAGCTCGTGTGGCTCTACTGTGCATATCACTCTTGCCAATAAGGACAGCCACTAGAACTGGAAATACAAAATCAAATACGTTTCAACACATACAGTGCCACCGGCTTAAAGAGTAGAATTTTAGTTTTCTTAATGATTTGGTGATTATCTTTTTAACTACAGGTACTAGAGATCCAAAATTTGGTACAGACATGAAGGCATCATTACTCATCCCATATTATATCTTTTAAATTTTTATTTTGATAGTGAAATTGCTTTAAGACAGTTCTCAACAGATCTGTAGAGTTAAGGTCTGTTGTGGTTGAAAGCCCTATTTACCCCAATTTTCCTAACCCACCTCTACAAAACTTCATTTTTCTCAAGAACAAGTTGAGCAATCGTTTTCATTTTTTGCACCAGTTTAGTATGTGTGTATATGAACAATATTCATAAGTTTGGAAAGGTAACTATTTTATATATATGAAATATAGGATCAAACCTATGAATCACCAAATTTCACCAAATTAGCTCAATATGGCAATATTGTGCACAATGTAAGAATCTGGTCCCTTAACACAGCCATCCATTCTAAAATTATGGTCCTCTTAGCACCTTATATCTTCATATCAGACCTTAACTCCACAGATTTGCTGAGAACTGTCTTAAAGCAATTTCACTATCAAAATAAAAAAACGGAGGTTAATTAACACCTTATTAATTGGCTACATGACATTGTAGTAAAATATTTAAAAGATATATGGGATGAGTAATGATGCCTTCATGTCTGTACCAAATACCTGTAGTAAAAAAGATAATCACCAAATCATTAAGAAAACTAAAATTCTACTCTTTTAGCTGGTGGCACTGTATGTGTCTCGTTGATGCTGCAACTTACCACACCGTGCCACTCCAAAGATCAGATTTTGCTGCTACTCAGTTGTGTACAATTTCTACTTCCAATAATGAATACATCTCACTTTTTGCAAACATTCCGGAAATCACTATGCCAAACTTTGTAGTCACCCACTAAACACTTCATGGAGCATTTTATCGCTTTGAGCAGTCCACCAGTGCATGCTCGCACTTGTGGTTTGTCTCCGGAGAAGTTGGTCATCGCCAAAGAAGAGTTTGACAAGATGGAGGAAATGGGGATTGTATGGAGGTTGTCGAGTTCTTGGGCCTCCCATTTACACATGGTTCCTAAGGCGTTGGACGCTGCCAGAGAAACGTCCTTGCAGAGAAATAAAAGTTTGAATATTATTGTCCAAGAAAAGTTGTAAAATAATGTCACGATCTAGATAAGACCAGTAACTAGTCAGGGCTACAAGCTTGGTAGCCATAGATAAACATTGCTGTTTCCTACTTCAATTTCTTTCTCCAATTCTCCCAAACTTGCCCTATAATTCTTTCAAAATGGGCCTATATTTCTTATTTATTGTTCGACCAATAATTCATGTGACAGATAATTAGTTATGTAGCTAGGAGTGAGTCACAAAAAAAAGAAGAAAATTTTAGTAGTGTTTATGCAGCACAACTGAAGCTGGAATGTATTCTTCAGTGTTCTTTTGTTAATGTTTTAGTAAGTTTGAGAGAAGTGACAATACTATGCTACAGCTGGTAAATGCTCGATTAAGGTCACATACTTACATGCTCAAGCCCAATTAGGTACAGGGTAGGGTACTTGTGGTCTTTCAACCACACGAAATAGGATCTATTAATGAATTAGCATTTGCAACTGACAGATATTCAGGGAGCCTATTTCTTTGTTCTTCAATATCTGCAGATGTCAAGAATGGAAATACTTGAACATTTACATCACTTTGAAAACATTCATTGTGGGGTTGAGATCTTGGTCACTTGAGTTTGAAGCTTGAAACATTGTGTCTGCATAATACAAGAGTTGTTAGTCTAGCAATCATTATTATAATCAATGTTAGTGTAAACAAAACCCTTATTTCTAGCAGATTTCTCATTGCTTCCACGTTCTTATATTTATCCAGCAATATTTATTAATAGCTCATTGGAAGGACTTCAACTGATATTTTACAATAATTATTACAATAACATACAATGCATCTGACATACTATTTGACATCTTATTCAAATGAATGCATAGTAGACTTGGTGCTGCTGTTATATTTCCAGTACTGTGTGTAAGTCCCCTTGTTTTGCAGCTATGGTAATAAGTAAAATAGTAGTTATGAGCTACAAATATGTTTTCTTCAGTACCGTTGGCACACATGATCAGCCACATGTTCTCTTGTAGGGAAACAATCAGTTACAATGTCCTGCACATTGAATGTATTTGATCCCAGAAAGTCAATACATTACATGATTCATTCTCAAGTTATTTGTTGTTGTGTTTCAAGATTTCTTACTTGAACATATTATGCCTCAAGTACTGGAGATTTGTTTGTTGTGCTGCGTATATGTAAGCACTCGTGACACTCCACTGAAACGATAAATAGAGGATGGTATATTGAATATGGTGAATTCACAGGGAAATAGACTAGCTACCTTTACTTTCTTCAGACACATAGCATCTTCCCACAAGTTCACTCTTGATGCTGATTCATTTGATTACAGAATGTAATTTACAAGAATAACCAGATTAATGACATAGCTATATCCTACCTTCTGTATTATGGTCGTCATGATCCACTGCTGACAAAAATTAATTCCTCTCTAGCAAGTGCTACTCAGACAATGAATGCCTTATTGGGAAACACTCCACCAACAAAATAATATAGTTATGAATGTGAAATTAAGAGATTTGCAGACAGAGAAAACTATCAGTGGTAGCTAGTAACTCTGGTCCTGCATGATACAATAGTACATGTAAAAATATCTAATTGTAGAGTCTAATCATTATTATATTTCCCCTAGCTCATAAGAACAATTTCTATTTTCTTTGAGTTTGTTTACCCTGATGTTTATTAATTATTATACTTAAAATTTCTACTGATTGTTTTAACCGATATTAAGAAATACAACCAACAGACAATGTCAAAGGATATTCTTTGAATTATTAATTGAAGTAGTAGCTACATGTAACAGTAAATTATATGCTGAGACTGAGAGATTATCAATCTACTATAGTTAAATTCTGCAATGACCGTCCAGACTTTCTATATATACTGGCCGGTCGGCTCACCCCATCAGTCAGTCTTTAGTTCTGTAGTTCACATGCTAGTTTTTAATTAAAATAAAACTTAATTAAATAGCCATTCAGATGACGAGCAAGAGCCAGCTACAACAAACATCGGAGCGATAACTAGATCGAAAGCAGCTCTTCAGGTTTCAGACAATATGGCTACTACCCAGACCTACTCACCCTCATCCAGACCATGCAGCAGCAATCTCTGGCACTACAAGCAAATGGAAGCTTATCGGGAAATGATATGCCTGGAGAAAGATAGGGAGGTTGATGGGAAGACTTGCTTATCAAACAACAGAAAGCTCAGCAAAATTTACTGGCCAAGCGACAGGAAAACCATCAGGCTGCCCAACAGGTACAAAAAGAATATTGGCAGAAGATCGTGAGTTTCTGATCAAACTATTTGAGAAGGAGCATGAGGAGAAGGAACGTAAGAGGGCAGAATTGGAGATGACAGAGAGTTTACGTCAATGTAAGGCAGCTAAGTCAATTACTAAGATGGCTAGTACTGAGAGTTTGTTAAGTTACTTTGAACAAATTGAAGAAACTTTTCTTAATGAGCATATTAATGAGGACAGATGCAGGGTGGAAACTCTTAGACAAGGGCTATATGGTAAGGGTTTTGAGGCACTTCTAGCTGTTTCTAAGGGGGTTGAAATTAATCACGAGATTGCCAAATCTCAAGTGCTAACTGCTAACGGGTATTCATGGCATAGCTGCTTTTTTGCCACTTGCCCCTGCTTCTAATGAGCCAACTCAGTGGTGGAAGGACCTATCATTTAAGATTTCCACTATTTTGAGGAGAACCCACACATTGTCCAAGTTTGATGAGAGTACTATAGTGATGATTGCAGAGTCCTTGAATGCCCAGCTTTTAGCTGTAGGCTTGGACCAGGTACTCAATAAGTCAAACTCCTCACCCATTCAAATATTTATGCTTTCGAGGCATATGTTGGTGATCATCCTCATGTATTTAATAGAGTATCTAAATTTCTTTCTCCACCTAATCAGTATTATGGAAAACCCGAATATCATAAGTCATTTGACAGGTCTCATGAGAAATATAATGTAAAGGATGAGAGTAAAAGTGAGAAAAGTGAGTATAGTTCAGGTAGTGCTCACAAGTTTGTTCCTACTTGTCATTCTTGTGGTATAAAAGGCCATAAGTCACCAGATTGCCCAGAGAAAGTTAAGAAAGCTGAGAAGTCTGATAAGCAATCTCAACCCACTAAAGTGCAAGATTTGAGAAGATCAATGGATTAAATTTATTATTTCAGTAGGAGTGTTCTTATACATACACAATGAGAGTCCGTTGAAAAAAGTACATTTTAAAATCTTGTAACTCTACTAAAATATTGATGACTGTGTTCATTTTTTGATTAGGAGAACATGTCAGAAGGAGGTGTAGCTAATTTGAAATATTTAAGCATTTTGAAGGATTCTTAATCATACGTTTTACCAGATAAAGCAAATCCAATAGCTCAAGGCAATGCACTAATAACAGCTTTATAGTTTGTTGTGCTACATATTTTGTTGAATATCTTGTATTCTATCAGAGGTAGCTATAATAGCTACTTTTTTTAAAATGCAATACAAAATGTTACGTGAGATCTAACTAATGACAGATACAGATGTTTACTTATACCTGTGCTGGCTGAAATTCGGATTGATGGCCTAATTTAGGAGAAAAGCTCAATAAGCCTTGCTGCATACACTGTCTACTTGTGGAGTACAATCTTTAAACCACAACCATAATGGTCTAGTAATTTTAACCAAAACATTCATTTGTTCTGTTGTTAATAAATAGCTCCCTGACCTAAATTTCTGTGGTAAAAGCTCAGGTGACTGTAGCTAACCTTTGTCTCTCTTTTTGTGACCTCCCTGTATATGCAGCTGCTATTTATACCATGTGGCACAATCATATGAGCATTAATGTGTGAAATTTAGCACCTTCCTACCACTTTCAGGTGCATCTGCGAAAAATTACTGATTACTATTTTGTATGACTTAGCGTTAAATTTGCAGTACCTAAAATGCAACTTGGCACTCCAGCTCAGTGGCAGAATATTTCTCTTCACGAGGCTTAGTCTGCCTGCTGAAGTAGGCCACAGGCAAGTCTGCACCATCCTTACAAACAAATAACACGCCACCCACCCCCCTGGAGGAGGCATCACATGCCAAGCACAAACAATCATCAGTGTTAGGCACAATAAGAGATGAGTGATTAGCAATAAGAGAGAGAACGTGATCAAAATCTGATATCATAAGAGATGACCATGAGACATTGTTTGGTGAAGATTTAGAAGTTGCAGCTGATAATGATTTTGTATGAGTAGCTAGAGATGGTAAGAATGCACGATAAAATGAAACCAAACCCAAAAATTATTTAAGCTGTTTACGAGTTACAGGTCTTTTATAAACTGACAATGCCTGTGTGCGTGCATGTGGAATGTTGATACCATTTGCACTAACCACCATGCCCAGAAACTCCACAGAAGGAGCTCCCCAGACACATTTAGTGGGTTTAATGGTAAGTCCAGCTGATTTGATCAAACTAAAAACCGAATGAACATCAGATAAATTGTGACCATGATTTAGAAAAAATAATTACATCGTCAATATATGGTGTAGAACAATGAGACACTGATGATAGGCATTGTGACATCATAGATTGAAAATGAGCTGGGGCATTTTTTAAACCGAAGGGTAAGCGAAGATAGCGAAATTTTCCAAATGGTGTGATGAAAGTAATTGATTCTTTTTCAATGGGAATTTGATGGAAACCTTTAGTGAGATCAATTTTCGAGAAGTATTGTGCACCACCTAACTTAGCAATGACTTCTTCTACTGTAGGCATATAGAATGGCAATGAAGGAGTAATGGAATTTAGTCTACGGTAATCCACAACCAGCCTTAACCCACCATCTTTTTTTCTAACAGGAATTGCTGGAAATGCCCACATAGCGTCACTATGTTCAATGACACCTTGAGCCAAAAGAACATCCAGCTCAACCTTGAACTGATTTACTAAGCCGTTAGGGACTCGATAAGGAGGTAAACTGATAGGTGTTTCCTGAGTAGTATCAATTCTGAATAAACAAATATTAGTAATACCAGGTACAGAGGAGAAAGTATCTTTGAATTTAGACAAAACAGATTGAAGTTCTTTGGACTGAGAATCAGACAAATAAGACAATGGGTCACCATCTGGCAAGCAACAATTATCACACTCATCAGTAATGACAACAACACGATTAATGACCATGAGTCCCTCAATATATGGTTTCAAATGGTTAACATAATCTGTACGCTTGTGAGATTTTCCATCTACAACCATGCTAATAACATAATTCAAGTCCCCAATAACTTTCTCAACTTGGAAAGGGCCCTCCCATGAGGAACCTAACTTATTAGACAATCCAGGGATTCTAAACAAGACTTTCTCACCAACAGAAAAATGTCTCAGAGATTTATGATCTTGTTTTTCTCGTGCAGTTTGCTTGGCTTCTGAAGTACGTGCAGCCATTTCTGTACGAATAACCTCCAGACGATCTTGGAGATCAGCCATGTATGTACAAGTATCCAAACCCTGTGATAAGTCACCCCGCCAAATACTTGCCAAATAACTAATAGCATGATGAATTCTTCGACCAAATACCAATTCAAAAAGGTGTAAAGTTGTGAGATCTGTGAGGCATATTTCTAAGGGCAAAAATAGCTAAATCTAATTGCTTAGCCCAATCAATTCTCAATTTGCAGCTCTTTGCAACTGGCCAAGCTTACCACTATTCCAGGTATTTACAGCTACATTTTTCTGGTGTAGCCTAACCAACTGGGATTGAGCAGCACTAAAATAACAGCTGGCCTCTAGCTCTTCAAAATAAGCTAGCCTGCTCTCGAAATATTTCACCATGTTACACTCTGACTCATGTAATAAGTATTATATATATGCCACCCTAGATATCATCACAAAATGTTATCTTTAGGTACTAATTGGCCATGAAATAACTCAGGATATTTCACCATGTTATTTCACTGTATTGTGCAAGCTTATTACCCTAGTAGTTATAGCAACCAGCCTAGCTTACCAATTTTCCTGGTTTTTACAGCTACCTTTCTCTGGGTGTAGCCTACCCAACCCGGTTAGAGCAGCTGCTAATATCTGAGTTATCAGTCCTAGTGTAAACTATAGTAGTGAAGATATCTAGGGACAAACCACTTATTACACTCATCAGAGTGATATGGCAGATATTTCATTCTCTTATTTGGTATAAAATAATCATGATACTTTAAGCTAAGGAAAATATAGTTCTTTTTTACCTGTATAAAACTTTTTGTGAACTATTACTTCATCCCTATCTAAAGAATACTGACATGGAGAACTATTTATTAACCCGAGCTGCATTGACTGGACATATTTGACCCTCAAAGCATTATCTTGATCTTTTACACACTATTAAAGCAGAAGTGTTATAATAACACTTTTGAAGTGTAAATCAAGAGTGTAAAATCTTGCAGTGTTTATAGTAACATTGTGGCCAGTGTTAACTCTAATTGTAAACACTGCAGCATTCTAATAAGACTGACATAAGTGTAATTGTGCAAATTGGTGTAAATGACCATTCAAGCCAGTATCTTTAGCTGGTTTTATTTATATTAAAATCAAGTTCAATTTTACAATGAGCTAAATATTTCATACTATATTTTATTTAACTTTTAGCTAATATACTGATACAGGTTCATAGAAGTTTACAAACAAGCAGTAAGCGAACTAGCTGCAATAGCTAGCTATCTAAATCCTATAATTGACAGTAACTGTGTTAGTTACTTATATGGCTAAGCTAGCGCACGAAACAGAAATCTAGCCATTACTCTGATGCAATGTCCAATTTAATGCACTGCTTTAATAATTCTTGCTGAAAACCGTCTTGCCGTAAAAATATTGGCTAAATTTTATGAGTTTGTTTACAAGTGAATGCTTACTGAATACGTGGTCTGGTTATTATTGTGATGCACACAAGCACCTGCTTTTTCCCGGAGAGCATTTATTAGAATATTCCCGGCCTTCTTTGCGGAAGAGTTCTATGGTGTTTTCAAGTGCTGGTCTCGTCTTGGATCTTTCGGAGAACCAATAAGTTAAAATGTGTGTTGATTATTGGAAATGATAGAGTGTTTTGGCAAATGTAAGTGATGCATTTGAATAGAATTAGTCATTGAAGTTGAGTTTGAGCACGAAAGAGGTGATTTCTTCTTTAGGATTAATGAATTTAGCAAATATTTCGGTACCTTTTCTGACTATATCTGAGAGTTATGTCAAAAAGTATCTACTACACTCTGTTCACTTATATATATATATTATATATAATTATATATATCTATTTTTTAGGCTACAAAAAAGTGCTGTGAAAAACAAGAGATGCTCTTGGAAATTAAAAAAGTAAGAATATACAAGTTAACACAAAATTATTAGTTCAGCTGGTTGTTTATTAACCATTTCTTTACTCTCAGTTTGCTCTTTTTTTTCTTATTCCCCCCAATTAAATATGCCATAAGCTTTGTTTGTATTACGTTATTGCTATGGAGTTTAATGTTTTGACCCATTTTAATATAGCTACACAAGCATAATTTTATTCACATGACTTTTTTTTTTCATAGTCAATAATGATAACTTTAAGGAAACACTTCAGTTTGTGTTCTCATGCTGTCTAGACTATTCAGAAACGTTATCATGCTATAGAGTGTGCAGTCTGTGATAATGGTAACAAATTTATTTGTAAACAAATACTTTTGTGTTGCTTAGTTTTCTATTTCTATATATTTTTGTGTGTTTAGAATAGCGTGTTTAGTCATGTTCATGTGTGTGTGTTTTGGATAGCGTGTGTAGTTGCATTTTTGTGTGTATTTAGAATGGAGTGTTTGATTAAATTTGTGAATGCACCTGGGTGCCAGTGATAGGGGTATTTGTGAAGTTGTGGCACGGTAAGGAGCGTCAGTACTGGTCGTTCGATCATTCTCCTGGGTCGAGGAAGTTACGCCACATCGAACATTGGTCCTTCGAGCCTGATCTCTGCTCAAGAGCGACCAATGACCGACATGGAAGAAGCACACATCATTCAAGGGTTGACCTCTCCAAATGTGGTCAAGCACAAGCGAGCATACAGGCGAGGCCAGATTACCAAAATCCACATCACATAAATGCCTTTCAAGACAAGACGCTCAAAGAGACCAAGAGAAGTGAGGTTCTTCTGCTGAAGAAAGACCTTCAGCACAACAAGAACGTCCACTTCTTACTCCAACAGCAACTGGAGCTATTGCTCCAAGAACATCCAAATGACCTCAAGGCAGAAGAGGAAGAAGGGGTCAAGTCTGAGCAACAACACACCGAGTTGATGGACCAGGCTAACCATCTCCTCCAGTGTTGCAATATATACACTGAGGCTGGCAAACTCAAGGACAAAGTTGAAGACCTTGAGACATATACTGGCGAGACCTAGTACCTCCCCACTACCGCGAACTGATGAGAACATTCTGCACCAAGCTAGACACCTTCTGGACTCTCTATGGATTATCGCGAGGAAGAAAAGATCGTTTCTTTCATTCAGCACCTCAAGAGATCGTCCCAACGGCTATCACATGCTCTGGCCAAAGCTGAAGCCAGAAGCAAGGAAGACAAGGATGCCCCTGTACTAAAGGCTTCTTCCACTCCAACGTACACAGGAGCCCGGCTCAACCTGGAACTCCCTGTATTCAATGGAGATTCAAGACAGTGGCAGCAGTTTGAAGACATGTTTCAGGCTACCATGGAATCTTGAGGCAAACATCTAGAAAATGTCTTGCTTGCTGCTCAAGTCAATGGAAGCTGAAGAAGCACGTGCCATCGTTCAGTTCTACGCTGCTCATGGAACTATGACGCAGCTATGGAAGCCCTGAAGCAGAACTATGGCAGCCCTGAAGCAGAACTATGGCAGCCCTTAGGTGATATATCCTCAGCTTGTGCAGGAGACGATGGCTGGTGACAAATACACTTATGACCTACAGCGCATGCTGGACATGTTCTGAATTACGACTCTATTGTTAAGCTCGTGGGAGATCCCTATCTATCTTTGCGGCTGAACACACCAGACAATACTTTGATTTCAAGTTACGTGAAGAGTGAGAGAAGCACCGAGCTGGATGTGAAGATTTGCCCATAATAGACAATCTGAGGAAATATGTGCATGGAATAATCTACAAGATGTCTCCCTAAACTACCTCGTACTCTACCATCAAGTCTCCACCATTCATCATCCATGAAAGTCAAGCCAGCAGTCAAGAGCTCTCCTAGCAAGTGCCCTTTGTTTTGTGCAGAGACAAACACCATGGACTCTCTCGAAGCCAACCTTCATGGAATACGACATTGACCGAAGGAACAAGACTGTCAGGGATAAACGACTATGCATTAACTGGCTCTCCGACGGCTTCGGGTTCCGAAGCTTCCTGTCCAAGTATTCCTGTAGAGTGTGCAATGGCCAACATCATTCCCTGTTGCATAGAGACAGAGCAAGCACTGAGTCCACAGCAACCACCCTCTCTGTAGAAGTAAAGAAATAAGAAACTCCTACTGAGACCAAGAGTCCTGAGCGAACTCCTCCTATCCTGAGCTTTCTCAACACAGTCATAGTTGACATCGCTCACAGACCTAAGCCTCACGACTGCCCTTCCCGAGACAAAGACGTTGTGCTATGCCATCTGGATTATCACACCTCCTTGCACACTCTGGAAGAGGTCTTCGTCTTTTCACCACCTGACGAGAGTTGTTGCCTGGATTTTCTGGTTTTACCACAACTCCCGTAAGACTGGTCATAGAATGACTGATGACGTAATTACCACCTCAGAAGTCGCCAGAGCCAAGGCCTGGATTCTCCTACTGTCACAGCAGGAATCATTCGAAAATGTATTGGAAGCTCTCCAACATCGCCAACCTCAGTTAAAAGGTAATGCCCTTGCTAGACTACTACTGGTCAAGGATGAAGATGGATTCCTTCAAGTCAGCAGCCAAGTGAGAGACCCTGCTTCTCCCAAGAAAGAGACTGACTCTGTTGTCGATCCAGTCGAATATCACTCGCCTTCTGATCAAGACACTCCACACAACGTACAGCCATCCCGGCATCACCGTGATGGCATCCATTCTCAATGACATCTACATCACCAGACTTCACAGTTTTCTGAAGAAAACCAGCAAAGACTGACTTGCACGCATTTTTGACTGATGATTTTTTCCCTACCCAAACAGTTAGACTTAGTTTTTTGTGCAGGCTGTCCATGCTTTAAGCAGCTCCAGTTGCAAGTGCCTCAGTGCCAGCGATAGGGGTATTTGCAAAGTTGTGGCAGGGTAATAAAGTTGTTTTGGTTGAACATTTACATTATAGTTTTAGTTTTTTTCCAAATAATATTTCAAGATTAATTTTAGTTTTAGTTTTTCACTAACAAAGACTACAATTTTAGTTTTGGTTTTTCCAATGTACTAATTTCTTTTAGTCTTAGTTTTTCAAACTACTATAACTTCTATTTTATTTTTATTTATTTATTTTTTTTGCTAAGGGAGGGAGTTGGGGTAGATAGTCAAGCAACTGCAGACTGCTGTCCAACAGTTTTCCTAACCAAACAATCTGCTCAGGTGCTACAAAGAAACGATTCAGTAAAAAGGTTTTTCTTCCTGGGACTACCAGTTGCACTGGTCATTTGTCTTCAGTGATGTCACTAAAAATGGTTAGCTATATATTTTAGTTTAGATTAAAAAATAATTTTAGTTTTAGTTTTTATTCATCAGCTCTATGACTTTTAGTGTTAGTTATTATCATCCTATTTGAAATTTAGTTCTGGTTAGTTTACTAAAATGTTTTGGTGTAACTAAAATTAATTTTAGTTTTAGTTAACACCACAGGGTAAGGAGCATCAGTACTAGTCCTTCAATCATTCTCCTGGTTCAAGGACGTTACGCCCCCTCAAACTTTGTTAATCATTTATTTATCCATAATTTTGAGGTTACATGTGAATGCGGTATGGTCAATATTTGTTATTAGCGCCATTTAAACTTATAATAAGCATGCCGAAGGTGTTATTATACAACTCTGCTAAAGATGTTTTCCAAACACATCTCAGAGTGTTATATTGTAACCCTTTGTCAGTGTTGAGGAAACATGGCTGGGCCATAAATAGAGGTGCACTGATAATCTGTCGGTCTATCGTTTATCGGTTTATCGGCCTACTATTTCGATATCGGTATCGTTCGTTTATGTTACCGCCCCGCCAATATAATTAACCGGTAGGAAAAAATTTGTACTTGCCATTGCCACGTGAACGCTAATAAAAATTGAGTTCTCAACTATTTGATTTGCGCATAGATGCCAGGAAGAGAGAGCGAAAATGTCTAAGAAGAGATCTCCCATTTGGCAATACTTTTTATGTACAACTGAAGACTCAAGGGTAGTAAATTGTAAAGTGTGTGGGGATCAGGTTTCTAGAGGCGGATCGAGTACCAAGACTTTCAACACTACAAATATGGTCTACCACTTGAAGAAGCACAAGGAGTTTGCTGCTTATAGTCCAATGCTTCAAAAGGAAAGAACCCTGCTGCTGCAACACCAAGTAATTCTCAGCCTACATTATTACAATTGGCAGAGAGATCAAAAGGATTGGACATAAATTCATCAAAAGCACAAGCCATCCATGCAAAAATTGGAGAAATGATTGCTATTAATTATCAGCCATTTTCAATTGTAGAGGATCAAGGATATATCAACTTAATGAGCCGCCATTTGGAGCTCGATATAATCCTACTTTTTATTAAAAACAGTATAGACCTAATAAAATAACACTATTATTTACTACATATCTATGTAATCCTGTACCATCATCTTTCAATTATATAAAAATTTAAATGCTAAAAATATCAGTAAATATATCTATCGGTATCGGCCTTGATTCTAGATAAAATATCGGTTATCGGTATATCGGCAAAATCTTCTATTGGTGCACCTCTAGCCATAAATTCCTCTCTCTTGGGAGAACACTCCTTGCTGTGTTACTGGAATACTTCATTTTTAACAGTGCACTGCTCCAAATGGTAGCTGTGGTATTAAATAGTACACCATGGCAACTCTCGGAAATATCGTTAGAACCGCCGTTCAAGCCTCACATTACTTTACAACTTTACCATTCATTCTGTATCATTATGCAATTTATTTAATTTGTGGAACAGTTATACACACATGTTCATGCAAACACTTTTTTTCCATTATGTATATTTTCCACTGATGCTCACCTTTCCTCATCCCACTATTTAAACTAGAACCTTGCATCATTTCACTCTCTCTGTTTTTTCTCTCCTTGCTCTGTTTTCTTTGAAGATAGTTTTAGTTAAGTTTGACTGAGCTATTTCTGCGCATAGCTGGCCTTACAACCCAGCTACAGAGGGCAATCCATTATTATTAGTGGATTTACACAACAACCGCCCTAGTTATCAGCGATAATTCTTTGACTCTTGTGGTTCAACTATTACATAAATAATAATGGGCATGAATTTTTCCTGACTACTGGCTTAACATATTGTACTATTGAATCTGATATATGCTAAAAGAATTGCTATCTGTTCCACATGAAAATTTCAGCAGTTGCTCTATGACCAGAATGTTCAATTTATTGTTAATACAAGTATACCAACTTACTTTCTGTCTTCATATAATCTGAGCTGTAAACAATCCAATTTTTATTAATATTTGTAAAATTTGTTTTTGGAAATTGAAACATTAGATCAGTTATTGATTAGACCGAAGATAAGATGTTATATTTTTTCCCATGTCCTAAAAATTTCACAGTATGATTAGCCCTATTCATGATCATATTTGTTCAGGACCACACCATGCCTATAGCCAACCCAGTTCATCCTGAACAGGAGGAAGAGAAAAATATCATCTTCCATTGAACTTTTATTATTCATTTCCCTATGTCCATGCCTTACCCATTCCCTGTAACATTAAAACCACTGGTATTTTGCTTAAGTCTATTCTGTAATGTATTTCATTGGAAAATAAGATTCAACTAAACATATTTTTGACTGTTGCTTGGCGCTGACTCTCTGCGCACATAGCTAGGCCCATAGTTGAGAGTCCCAGATTGAATCTTATAGTCCCTTCGTGTACTGATCGAAGTGATCAACATTGCATTCCAGCTTGCAGAAGTCTCGCCACTGCAAACAATATTAAATGGGTGAAAGGAAATTGTTATTGTTGTGGAGAGTAATTTAATTTCATTCTAGTGCCTAAGCCTAACTCTGGTAATGATGGAAGCAATACATTTCGGAAGCTGTAGTACTTGTTGAATATTTTATCGTTAGAAGTATTTTTTTTATCAATATTGACTAAGAAATATTTTAGTAAACCATAAAGTATACAGTAAGTAAAAATTTTGTGTCGTAAAAAAAGTTTCAAAACACTAACAAAACTTTTCACTTAAATATGCATCAGTTAATATAAAAGTTATTTATGATAAAAAATTGAAAGTATAATTTATTTAACTATGACAAAAGTTTACAAAAACTGTATTATATTAATTCAAATTTACAATCCACTCCATGTTTTCTTAACTGTTTGATCAGAATGCTATATTCATCACTATATCTCACAGTTCGAAGATTTTGACAGCATTTTAATGCACAGCTAATAATTTCAGCATTTTTAAAAGATAATATATGTTCACATTGATAATCGGTCTCAAAGCTCTTTAAATATTCTATTGTTAAAGGAAATTTTTTAGAATTCATCAAAACTGCATGTCTTAGTGGGTGATGATAATACAATGATGACTCCATATTATCCTGTATCTCATGTCTTACTGATGGTGGCAATGAGTAGTTATGTAAAACTTGCTCTATTGATTCATCCATAATTTCATCCTCAAACGAACCATTTCGGTATCGAGGACGAAAATTCCGCGAACATTGATGGCCATAACTTCCTTTAAAGTTTATAGTGTGAAGTTTACACAAGTCTTGCAGTCCATATGCAATTGCCAAAGCTACGCCATCTGAAAAAGTCTTTAAACCAAAAGATAATGCCTGTAAGTTATACATTTCACTTAAACTAAAAGCAAGTGCAACTGCTCCTTCATTTCCTACGGAAATGCTACTCAAATGAAGTTCAGTCAATTTTTTTAATTTCTTCAAAGAGTTTACAAGGCGGTCTGTACTTCTTGTTGATAAAGTACTTGAACTTAAATCTAAGGAGTTCAGTTGGGAGCAAAATATCAAGGAAGGGGCTAATGATTCAATTCCACCTCTGTTAATGTGATTATAGCCCAAATCAAGGCAAAGCAAGTTTGAATTAGTGTCAAATACATTTGCTAAAGCCTTTACACCAACATCAGTGATGTTGTTGTGGTTCAATCTCAGTTCCTGGAGATTTTTACTTGCTTTAAAGCATGTTGCTAGAGCTTGAACTCCATTATCAGCTATTTTGTTCCATCCAAGATCTAGAACTTGAAGATTATGACAAAACTCTGAAAGATTTATTACTTCTTCATCAGTAATATTGTTATGAGCAGCATGGACTACTCGAAGATTGTCAGAACACTTCAATAATTCAACAAGATGTGAACACGTAAAAATTGTTTGGCTAACATTAATGCTGTGAAGATTACCACAACTTTTTAAATATGAAAATGCGTCCGACAATTCTCCCTTACGGAATGTGTTTTGAAAATTGAGATCACAAAGACTTGGACAAGCAACTAGAGAATGAAGAAAATAAAAATTTTGTGTATCTAATGTATTATTTTTTAAATTTAGTGTTTTTAAAGCACTACATTTTTGTATAGCTTTTGCAAGAGCTATAACATCTTTTGAAATTATTTGCGTGCCACTTAAAATTAGCGTGTGTAATTTACTGCAATTTTCCAAAAAAAGAAATGGACTACCACTTTTGCTCATATCATTATCACCAAAATTAAGAAATTCAATGCTGCAGTTTTTGAAGCAATCATGAAGATTATCAAAGTGATCAATGCCACAATTTTGAAGAGAAAGAGAATATAAAGACTTACAATCTCTGAAGTAGGGAACCAATGCCTTAAAGCCATTGCTACCAATTCTATTGTAACTCAAATCAAGACATCGTATGCTTTTACAAGACATTAAACAAGTGGCAAGAGACTCTGCTTCATCCTTGTCTAAGTCAATATGGTTATGACTTAGATCTAAAGTTGACAGCATACTTGAATGTCTAAATAAATACGTTAACACTGACAAACCAGTAGCATTGATGTCATTATAACTCAGGTTGAAATGAGTCATGTTTTTGCAATTAGTCAGGCAGTCAGATATGGCAGTAACACTGGAATTTTTTATTTTATTATTACTTAAATTTATATGCGTTAAACTTCCACAATTTCTTAAGGATTTTGCAATACAAACTGCACCATCATCAATTCCTAAACAGTTACCTCCAATGTCCAATTTTTCCAGTTGCTTAAAAATTTTCAAATCTTTTGCAAAAATATCAATTCCCTTACCAAAATTGTTGTTGCCAAAGTTTAAGCTACTTAAAGACTTGCACTGTACAAGAGACTCTGAAAGAGCTGACAGTCCTTCTGATCCAATTAAATTTCGATGTAGATGAAGTTCCCTCAAAGATAAGCAACGTGTGAGACTGTTCGCAAGAAAATTTGCACCAGTGTTAGATATTAAGTTGCCACCTAATTGTAACACTTGCAAAGAAACATTATTGTCAATAACTTTACAAAGACTCTCAACCCCTGAATCTGTTATGAAGTTTTCGTTGAAGCATAATAACTTAATTTCTTTTAAGTTCAAACAATGTGAAAGTGAAAGAGCTCCAGACGCTTCTATTTGGTTCTGGTTTAGATTAAAAACCTGTAATTGTGTGCATGACTTGAGGGCACGAAACAGTGAACTTGCTCCAACAGAACATATCTTATTTTTACTTAAATCAATAGTGTGAAGGCCATTATAATTTTTAATATATGATGAAAGTAACTCTGCCCCATCTTTGTCAATGTTGCAATCCACTAGGGTAACTGAGAGCAAATAGGAAGATTGTCTCATCATTGAAATAATAGATTGTAAGCCACTAAATGTATTGCCACAAGATTTCAACTGAAGCGCTTCAAGAGTGTTAGCATCATCAAAATACGATTCAATGCTAGCTATTCCAGCATCTCCTAACTGACCAGAAATCTTCAGAGCTTTCATAGAAACATTGTATTTTGCAGAAGTTTGAAAAGAATTTTTATTACCCCATAAAGAGAGAGCAACATTTTTTGTGTGAGCAGCACTAAGCAGAGCAGATGCTCCTTTATCACGAATTTGATTTAAACTCAAATCTAGTTCTTTAATAGCTGAAGTTGGCAAATTTTCAGCAATAGCAATAGCACCCTTATCTCCAATATGATTAGCAGTAAGTTTCAAAATTTCTAGTTGCTTGCCCTTCAAAGCATACACTATCCAAGAAGCCTTTTCATCATCTATACTGCAATTGATTAGACTTAATTCAACACAGACAGTACCAAAAATGAAGTCTATCAATAGAGCCAGCAATTGTGAATTACAAAAGTGACAATTGGCATAAGACACTTTAGTTTCAGACTTCAGAGAATAGAGAAAGAAAGGGGCTTTTTCCTTCACGACAGAAAACATGAATTTTCTATTTGAGGCTGAAAAACACACATTTATTAAGTTGGAGCAACCATGAAATAAAACTTCACTAAAATCTTGCAACTGTTTTATTGGAAGTAAATTGAGGTTATTGCCATACTCACAGCAAAACTTCAGCACTTTTAGGCTTTCATGTCTGGAAGCAAATTTAATACTTTCTATATCTTCATCATCTTGTTCAGTGTCAGCTATGCTTAAAACTTCTAAAGAAGGCAACACACCTATTAAATTGACAATATTTTTTAGATATCCTGCAGAGCATCCTCTAAATTCTAAAATTTTAATAGTTGCATTGCATCCTTTCAGAGATTTAATCAGAGCATCAATATACTCTTGATTTGGAGAACAATTAAAAGAAATCCCTTTTACCTCAGTTGTTGTGGTGTGAGCAATAACATACCCAATAGCTGTGAAGTCGCTTGATGTCAAATAAACATCTTGAAATTGAAAAAATTCATTTGATACGTATTCACAAACATGGCTCTGCTGGGTTTCAAAGGCACACTGTACACGAAAAAGAGGTTTCAAATTGGAACAACTGACAATTTTTTTAAAAAGATGGCAGTCATGATCAAACTTCGTAAGACCACAAAAAAATTTAAAGACAACTTGCATATGGTGCATTTGCCCACATGCTTCAATAATTTCCATTTGCTGTGCTGGTTTTTGAAGAAACATATAATAAGCAGCTAAAAATTCTTGAAAGGTCAGATGGCAAAATGTGTATATATTTTGAAAACCACATTTTGTTGCTTTATTGTCTACTGTTATCAATCCTAAGGTGTCCTCAAGTTTACTCTCTTCACACAGATCATCGACCTCAGTCTGTTCTAATATTTGGAGTGAGGAGCGTGTTTTTTCAAAAGCCAACTGACAAATTTTGTGAAAAATTTCTTTCTCGGGACTTTTTAATGAATGAATAGATTTTAAATAGATATTTTCACTAGTATGCCTTTTACGATACAAAGTGCGCAAAATAGCATGTTTAGTGAATTCTTCATAAATTGCAGTTTCAGTGTTAGGGAGACCAAAATGGACATCATACAGAAAACATATCATGGCTGACTGAATAGGCAAGTAGCACATATGATGGACCTTAGGGTGTTCCCTCAAATAATTAAGAAGAGCTTTTGTGCTGGATTCATTGGAAAACTTATAAGATTCAATATAATTTTTTATTTCGTTTTTAAAAAAACCTAGCACTTCAATTTCCTTATCAGCAATTTTTCGAAAAGATGCCACCGCTGCTGGGCGAGATGCTACTACAACTACTGCCTTTGGTAACACATCCTTTTTGATAAGGCAGTAAATAAAGCAGTTAATATTTTTAGGTTGATACTCATCTAAACCATCCAACACAAAAGAAAAGCCCAATCCTTTGTGATTCTGAGCATAATCACAGACAACTTTAATTATTTGTTCACTTTGAAAATACTGCTCAACAATTTCTTTTAAACCCACAGATGACTTGCTTCGAAAACCACGAAGATGTACTAAGAATAAAAGCCTAACAGACTTCCATTTGAGTGCATTTTTGGCCCATTCTTGGCTTAGTTTGTGAACAAATGTGGTTTTACCACTGCCTGGACGACCTACTACTAGGATTCTGCTGCCTTGCTCCATAGATAAAAAAGCTGATTTGTAATCAGTACTGCTCTTGTCACGTAGAACGTCATCAAAATCACCTTGTATAGATTGCCTGGAATAGTTACATTTAGTGTCCATTTCCCTGCCACTTAAAATTGCTAAATTAATATATGTATTTTGCTCCACCTCAGGCCATGTATCTGGCTTTACTTCAGGTTGTGAAGTATACTTTTTAGAAAGGAAATTTTTATGTTCATCAACAGGCGTCTCAATACTTAAGGAAACAGAATTGGACCAATTTGAAGTGCCACCTTTTTTGCATGCATATGTTGCTTCTGATGTTATGTCAGTAATAGGGACACAAAGTATATGATCGCGCTCTCTAGAAAGAAGTTTCTCATTTCTATACCACTCAATAGGAGAAGAAGTATACACAGTGTTTGACTTAACCTCAAGTAAAATAGCAGTACCACCACTTTGATGAAGAAATATTTTGTCACTGCAACCACTCAATACTAGTTGTTCTGAACCACTTTCTTCTTCATTTTGTGTGCAAATGCCTTCTGTAATGCTCTTTGACAATGTTTTAAACTTCTGCTGTAAATCATGAGCCAGTCTTTGGAGGCCAACAGCATCACTAGCTAGAACACTTTGCAATTTTCTCAACCTTGGCTCTCGTGTTCTCTGCAACCATTGCTGTAAAACATTTCTTAAACACATTTTAACGTTATTCCTTGCTGATATCTTAATTTCTTGAACTTTGTCATAAGGTAACAAGAGCGTACCAATTTCTTCCCATTTATATGAGCAAGTAGAAAGACTATCAAACAAAAAAACTAGATGATGATCATATAAAATGTCATCAAACTCTTCAATATAAACTTGATTTGATTTTATCCTAACAACGTGAGCACGAAAATCTTTCAGAACTCCTTCATGTACCAATGGGTGACCTAATACTTCACAAAGACGATCTAGCGGTTTTCTATCAGAACAAACAGCTTTGAAAATTTGAAGAATTAAATACTTGCACTGACGCTGGCTGGGGACATTCTTGTTCATAATATTAATGTAGTGCAAAACCGTGCGATTTATGACACCAGTTTCCATTGCAGCCTGAGCCAATGTTGCCAAAATTACATGTTCTAAATTAGAAACCATTTTTTCTTCCAAAAGATTAAAAGTTTCCGTTACCAACTGCGGATTCTGCTCTTGTCCCAAATAATCTAAATAGAAGTGAAAAACCAATAATACTCTATTGTCTATACCTGATTTAGCTACATTAAGTCTGCATTATAATTGTTTAATATAATTGGCAAATGACCAAAGGGGTAGCATAATTGAAAAATAATACCATTCAGGAATAATATCTTGCTACTAAGTATATTTCCTATGAGGATTCTTTTGGAGTTAGCCATAAAATGAAGTGTTGAAAAAATTACTCATAGTGGTAATTGCTAGTAGTTCGGTAATAAATAACTCAACTTCCTTGACACACAGTTAAAAATGAAGCGTTATAATAACACTTTTGAAGTGTAAATCAAGAGTGTATAATCTTGCAGTGTTATAGTAACACTGAGGCCAGTGTTAATTCTAAGTGCAAACACTGCAGCATTCCAATAACACTGAAATAAGTGTAATTGCGAAAATTGATGTAAATGACCACATTTTTTGTTTCTTTAGCATTTATTTACCTGATAGCATTCAAGCCATTATCATTAACTGGTTGTACTTTATTAAAATCAAGTTAAATAGTACAATGAGCTAAATATTTCATACTGTATTTTTATTTAATTTTAGCTAATAACTGATACAGGTTCATAGAAGTTTATAAACAAGCAGTTAAGGGAACTTAGCTGCAATAGCTAGCTATCTAAATTCTACAATTGACAGTAACTTTGTTGGCTACTTATATAGCTAAACTAGGGCAGGAAATAGAATAAATCTAGCCATTGCTCCACGCAATGTCTAATTTAATGCATTATTTAATGCGCAGTATGGTTTTTATTGCGATGCGCACAAGCACCCGCTTTTTACCTGAGAGCGTTTATTAGAATATTCCAGGCCCCCCTGCAGAAGAGTTTTATGGTGTTTTCAAGTGCAGATCGTGCCGGGGATGGTAAGTTAAAATATGTGTTTATTATTGGAAACAACAGAGAGTTTTGGCTAATGTAAGTGACGCATTTGAATAGAGTTAGCCGTTTAAGTTGAGTTTAAGCACGGAAGAGGTAATTTCTCCTTTATGATTAATTAATTTAGCAGGTGGTTCAGTACTTTTTCCGACTATATCTGAGAGTTATCTCAAAAATTATTTACTGCACTCTTTTTATTTATTTTTTTCATATGTAATTTTTGGCTACAAAAAAGTACTGGTGTGAAAATCTAGAGATGCTTTTGGAGACTAACAAAGTAAGAAAATACAGGTTAACACAAAATTATTACAGTTGTTAGTTCAGCAGTTGTTTATAAACCATTCCTTTAACCTCGATTTGCTTTTCTTCTTTCCCCAAATATTTCCCCCAAATTAAATATGTCACAAGCTTAGTTCCTGTTACGTTTTTGCTATGAAGTGTAATGCTTTTACCATATGAGCATAATTTTATTTACATAACTTTTTTCATAGTCAATAATGATAACTTAACACTTCAGTCTTTGTTCTACAATATACAGTAACTTTGTTGGCTACTTATATAGCTAAGCTAGGTAGGAAATAGAAGAAATCTAGCCATTGCTCCACGCAATGTCTAATTTAATGCATTGTTTAAATCCCCGCAGAAGACCGTCTTGCTGTACAAACTTTGGCTAAACATTTCTGAGTTTGTTTAATATTAAGTGAGTGCTTACCAAATGCGCGGTATGGTTTTTATTGCGATGCGCACAAGCACCCGCTTTTTACCCAAGAGTATTTATTAGAATACTCCATGCCCCCCCTGCAGAAGAGTTTTACGGTGTTTTCAAGTGCTAATCGTGCCGCCTTGGATCTTTATGAGAAACGGTAAGTTAAAATATGTGTTTATTAGGATACAATACAGTGTGTTTTGGCTAATGTAAGTGACGCATTTGAATAGAGTTGGCCGTTTAAGTTGAGTTTGAGCATGAAGAGGTAATTTCTTCTTTATGATTAATTAATTTAGCAGGTACAGTGAATCCTCACATATCCGAACACCTACGGGCAAGTCAACTATAAGTGTTGTTCGGATAACTGAAAAGTTCGGATAAGTGAAATGAAAAATACGTAGTGTAAGGCAGTTAATTAAAAAAAATTTGGGATACCAGAATGTTTTCATTGTAGTTAAATAAATTTGTAATTGAATATGTATTGTTTAAAACAGTTTTTGATTATGATTCTTTGACTGAGAAATGTTGTAGCTTGAGTTGTTTCATAGACTTGGTACGTTTTTGTGATGCTAGGAGTTGGAGAGACCTTATTGTACTTGTGTTGTACTGATTAGCTTCAGGCTGATGTTCCAGCCAAGTGAGACATTGTTCGAACATGTGAGCAGCTTCAGAGTGAGTCACAGGACACTTTTCTTCTTCTTCCTCTTCCACTACTTCATCAGTGATATCATCAGCAGTCACCATATCACAAATCTCATTATTTTTAACTTCTTGTTCATTCCCATGTCTGTAACTTTCCTCTTAAAATCTAAGATAGAATCTTTTTGTTTTTTTAATGTCAGAAACCGTAGATTTTCCGACACCGTAACGTTCCGAGAGAATCGTTGCCGATACTCCGCGAGATAACTCCTTTAAAATTTCAATTTTCTGCTCTATAGTTAGAACTTTTCTCTTCCGTTTTTTTTAAGTTGCTGCAATCGCTAGTACTTGGCGTTCCTTTACCACCAAAAAAAGAGCTACCAGTAGCCATTGCAAATCCAATATTTCCAGCTTCTTGGCTTGCAATATTAACGACACTTTACCATATACGCATGCGCGGGTTAAAAACCCGTAGTCGGATACGTGAGGATTCGGTTATTCGAGGGTCGGATAAACGAGGATTCACTGTAGCTAGTTCAGTACTTTTTCCGACTATATCTGAGAGTTATCTCAAAAATTATTTACTGCACTCTTTTTATTTATTTTTTTCATATGTAATTTTATGCTACAAAAAAGTGCTGCTGTGAAAATCTAGAGATGCTTTTGGAGACTAGCAAAGTAAGAATATACAGGTTAACACAAAATTATTACAGTTGTTAGTTCAGCAGTTGTTTATAAACCATTCCTTTACTCTCAGTTCGCTCTTTTTTCTTCTTTTCCCAAATATTTCTCCCAAATTAAATATGCCACAAGCTTAGTTCCTGTTATATGAAGTGTAATGTGTTTACCATATAAGCATAATTATATTCACATGACTTTTTTCATAGTCAATAATGATAACTTTAAACACTTCAGTTTGTGTTCTCATGCTGTCCAGACTATTCAAAAGCATTATCATGCTATATAGAGTGATAATGGTAAAAAATGTATTCGTAGAAAAATACACTTGTTTTGCTTCGTTTTCTATTTCTATATATTTTTGTGTTTAGAATAGCGTGTTTAGTTGTGTTATGTGTGTGTATATTTTGGATAATGTGTTTACTTGCATTTGTGAATGTGTTTGTATATTGCTTATTGATTTATGTTATTTTTTTATGTGTCAATGCAGGTATATTTATCTTGAACATGAGGGATCATAAATGGAGTGCATATCATGATCTTCTACTCCTGTTGAAAGGACCGCTTTAAAACTGTTTATAGCTACTTTATTCAAACTATTTTTACATTTTCATTGTCAATCATTTATTTATCTAAAAATTTTGAGGTTATGTGAATGAGGTGTGGTCAATATTTATTAGCAGTGCCATTGAAACATGTTACTTAGTGTTGTAATAAGCTTGCAGAAGGTGTTAAATACAACTCTACTAAATATGTTTTCCAAACACCTCTCAGAGTGTTATATTATAACCCTTTGTGCAGTGTTGAGGAAGGCATAAATTCCTCCCTCTCGTGGGAACGCTCCTTGCAGTGTTACTGGAACACTTCATTTTTAACAGTGTACTGGACACAAAATAAAAGTATTATCTGTGTACAGATCGTCAGTGTAGTCGGAAAGCTACCTAATTAAACGAATAAAATCGGGAAAACATTTTGTGTGTGGTACTTTGAGTGTATTTGATGATCGTAGCATTGTGTGTGGAGATGGAGCAAGGAAATCAACAGGCAGTCAGTGTGTCTACTAGTTCTTCTAAAAACTCAACGACCAGCGGTGGTGGAGGCAAGGTCACAGTAACTAAATGCAAGCGTAGCGTTTTAACTCTAGAAAGAAAGCTGGAGACAATATCAGAAGTTAAGAAAGGAAAGTCAGTGAGGTTAGTGCCTGGACAGTTTGGTGTTCCAAAATCTACAATGAACGATATTTGGAAAGGAAGAGAGAAAATTGAAAGTTACGTATCTGCCAGTGAGTGTCCCTCTCTAGCCAAGAGGTGATTTATCACTAGAGATCCTAATTATGAGAAACTAGATCAAGCTTGTCATGTCCGGTTCCTAAGGGAGCTCCAGTTTCAGGGCCTGTATTTAGAGAGAAGGCACTTCTGTTATTTGCTCTGCTTTATCCTGACCTGAGTGTAGATTCATTTAAAGCCAGCTCAGGATGGCTGCACAAATTTTGTCTCAGACATGGAATTAGGTCTCAGTCATTTCTTGGAGAATCTTTGTCCGCTGATCTTTCTTGTATTGGTGATTTTCAAAGTGAGTAGCATTCCAAAATGGAGTCTGAAGGTTACACCTTACGTCAAATTTTTAATGCAGATGGCTGGCTTGTGGTGGAGGCTTATGCCATCAAAATCTTTAGTGCATTGTGGTGAAAAGTGTGCTGCAAATAAAAAAAAAAAGCAAAGGAGAGAGTTACATTGCTAGGGTGTGCAAATGCTGCAGGAACATGTAAACTTCCTTTGGCATTCATTCACAAAAGTAAAAAGCCTCGATGTTTTAAGAAAATGGACATGACTAAGTTGCCATTTTTCACAAAGAAGGCATGGATGACAGCTACAATTTTTGAAGAGTGGTTCCATAATTTCTTCGTTCCTTTTGTAAAGAAGTTTTGCGTTGATAATGGGATAGAGTATAACATTTTATTGCTTGTGGATAACGCACCAGCACATCCCTCAACAGATTGTTGATGGAAAGGTGACCACTATGTTTTTGCCTAATAATTGTTGAAAATGAATCCGCTTCGCTAACGATTCCAGATATTTTGAAAAAATCACATTAAAGATGTCATGTATTGGTCTGCTCAGGCCTGGGATGAAGCATCACTATCTTCAATAGCCAATGGTTGGAAGAAACTGTTAAAATTTGATAGGGTCAGTCAACAATCACTTTCTGATATAGTAACTGTAAATGAATCACCCGAGGTTGCAACTAGTAGTGAGGAACAAATAGAAGTGTCAGCTCTCAATGCTGATGTATCAGAATTTGAGAGGGTTATAGTAGTCTGTTTATCATTCATTCATTCACTCTGTCAATAGCGGATCTCAAAGATGGCAGACTTTTATGCCTTGAGAGAAGAGGAACTTTTTGCCACTTTTTTAATTTCAGCTTAGTTTTTGTGAAAATGAGAGAAAAGGCAGGCTATGGTGAGTGCTGTACGGCCATGCCCATTCAGTCCTTTAGCTGCCATTTAGAATCACGTGCGCTCACATGAGCATACAAATTTTACCATGCCCAGTTCAGATTTGTTGCTTGCATTCTATAGTTCCAGGCTTAACTTCTTTTGTCCGGTGTTGGGAAGACTCTGTTGCTGGAGGTGCGCTTCTTTCTGTAAGTATGCCTGCTCTCCAAAAAATTGTGCCTTGTGTAGCATGCATGTCAGAAAGTCTTAATGTTCTTGTGGCTATTTTTTTTCCTACCAAGACAAGGTTAATACTAAAGCCAGAGAATGCCATAAGTCCTCAGAAAGTCGTAAAAACCACATTGCTGAGTATTACGCTCGTAAGACAGCTTTACAAAGTATGGATCAGTCCCAGGTATGTATAAGGGCTGGTTCTAAATGTTTATGCCCATTAAAAAGCCCTTGAAATGCCTGAAGAATCCCAGAGATGCAAGCAGGCCAATGTAAAATGCCCTAGCTAGACAAGTTACAATTTATGTTCATAAATAGAACAAAACTATTACTCTTTAGATGTATTCTCTCTCTTTCACAGGCTTTTTTTAAACAATACTGAATAAAAAATATTTGGTCGCCACTTGGAATCGAACCCAAGACTGCTTGCTTAACGCACAAGTGCTCTGCCACTGAGCTACGACAACTAGCCGGCAAACAAACACTCCAATTCTGTATTCATACTGTTAAGGGGTACTGCTATGCTACAGTCTCACTCTCAACAGACCCACGAAAATTCTCTTTCTTCAAAGATTCTTTTTATTCGTTGAAATTTTTTACTTCACTAATTTATCACTTCATGAAAACTATTACTGTTATAAGCTGTTCAAATTCATATTTAAGCACTGTATCATTATTCTCAGTTTAGTTCTGTCTTAGCAACCAATATTATAATAACTTAAAAGTTAGACTGCTGTTAGCTAACTTGATTGACGGAACTCGAGTCGAGAAGGAGTAAAAGGATTATAATTCCCTACATGTAGATTTATGCTCACTCGCCATTGTGCTGAAGCACATCACTAGTTATACCTTTTACATATGTAATAGTGTGTTCTATACCTTGCTGAATTTGGTCCCTATTTCTGTCAGGTATAAGGCAACTTCTGTCGGCTACTAGTAACACAAAATTTAATTATAAATGCGAATATCAGAATGAATATAACTAGCTGTATAACATACTTTGCCGAGCTTGGTCCATGTTTCTTTCAATTGCTACAGGCAATGGTCTCTGAGCTCCATGTTCACGATGACCACCTATATATAATACACGAAGTACATAGATGACTTTAAAAAAACCCAACAAAACTCTAAATCTTTGATATGCAATTACTTAAACATTCAGTATATGCAATTGGTCAGTGAGCGAGACACTATCAGTGGTAACACAATTGAAAATTGGGGATATTTGTTTATGTGAGTGGGTCCAGAAAAAGGGACCTTATGGCACAAATTTAAAAAAAATGAGTTTTTTACACTATTAGTATAAGCTACAATTCACCTCCACTTAGTGCTAAAATACTAGAGGAAAAAAGCTTTGATGCACAGAGAAAGTGGCAGCTGACTTGGGCTATATTCAGCAAAGCAATTAAACCAGAAATGGAGAAAACAAATTGAATTGTCACTTCCGGTATAATTGACGTTTCTGTATATTTAATGGTGTAATATATAATTAAATCTTGCAGCTGCTTTTAGCGGCGACTAATAAATATCTGCGTGAGTTATCTTTTAGTTTTTGTAGCGTCTCATAGCCGGTCTTGTCGAAATCCTTGGCTACTCTACTGGATGTAATGGTACACTTTCAGCCAGAGTAAGCTGTAGAGTGCATGCAATGGTTTCAAAGCTATGTCGCTTTTTTTTTTTTTGCTGCTAGTTTTAAACCCCGCCCATTCCCTGTTTATTGTATTTTGAGAATGAGAGAGAATAAAAAGTAGCCTGTCTTTTCACAGCACGCTTCTTGGGGTCTTTTGACATTTGAAATTTGGCATACACATAGAGTAAGGGTCACTAAGACTAATTCTTAAAAAAATAAAAATAAAAAAAATTTGGAGAAAGAAAGCATACGATGACTTACTTCTGAAGCCCATACCTCAATATCAATTTTTGCACGGTAAGGTCCCTTTTCCGAGATGTGCTCAGATATGTGTGGACATATGTATGTCATTTTGTACTTTGACCCTCATATTTTTATGTTCGCTACAGGAGGTCGACCTCGTCCCATACTCCACTAAAAAGAGTATTTTGGTTTATCGATCTTTACCCGTATCATCCAAAGAATTTGAATTGCTTACCGCTTTGAACTCTCTTGCGGGTGCAGTTAAAACTTACAAACTTACCAGAGTTTATTTTCTATTCGAATTAATGGTGGTGGTAAGTTAATGTGCTCCTTGTCACAGTTATACTCCCTATGCAACACTGGTTTTTACTTGAAAATTCACAGTCCAATAGTCTAACCACGAATGGAACAAGTGTGTGTGTGTGAAAGTGTTGTGCATTACAGCTAATTCTTAGATAAAGAATAGCACAAAGTAATTATCTAACTAACAAATAAATATTTTAGCTGCCTTTGCACAGCTTTTTGGCTACTACAACAGTAAGCATGTCCTAATATAGGGTTAGATTCAAGCCTGTCACTAATTCCTTAGAAGTGCCAAAAAGTTGTAGCGAGTGGTTACTATGGCACTGAAACCCCAAGCAATGAAAATGGTACATGGAAACGCTGTCTTCATAAGAGAAGAAGCTAAACAGGCTAGAAACACTCACTGTATATGTGGGGCCACCACTCGCAAGTAAAGAGAGAAGAAAGAAAGAGAAGTAAAGAAAGAGAAGAGAAGAAAGAACTTATGGAACAGGGAATGCATTGTGTCTTAATTCAGCGAGTGAGCGAAGCGAGCGAAGCTGACTCTCAGTCGTGTTCAATTGAGATTTCAGATATATATAAGTATGTATACGTACGTCAAAATATTTCGCCCGCGCTTCTAATTACGTAAGTTAGGTAAAGCGTTCACAGTTCCAGTATTTTTCAATTAACTAGCACGGAGAATCCTGCTGCACTGCCTTACGCAACTTTGTTTCAACCAAAAAGTTTATAGCTACTCTCTTCTTGAAACAATTGTGAAGTCTTTGTCAAGCTGCGCTTCTTTGCCACTGCTTTCGAAGTTTATTCAGGTAATTCTGTTAGTTAGTCTGGGATCAGAGACTTTAGATTCTCTGATGCTAACTGAGAATGGAAAGGGTTACACTGTGCACTACAGTTAGATGTAATTTCTGTCCTATTTTCCTGTAAAAAAAGTCTGCTCGCTCGCCATGCATTTGCGCTATTCGAGCGCACCACTAGTTATTGTTGTGTATCATATCATGTAGCGTGTGTGAAAGGACAATGGTGTTGATTTATTGTACGTATGTTTGTGGACTTTGGTGTGCGTGCATGTGCCTGCTCTAGGCGTGAACCCAATGCTCTAGAGCAGGATGTTTAGAGCTTTTCGTGTCAATTGTAGGTGTGGTCTTATTTTTGTATTTATAATTCGTCCTCGTGTGTGTGAGTTCAGTTCTTAAGTCATTAGCAACGTCTTTGTTGGATTCAAATTCCCGTAAACTGTCAGATTATTCCCAAAGAGAGATCAATTCAATCCCGTCTTACAGAGACACAGATGAAATACATTCTTATGTAGTCAGTTTGGAGGCTTATCTGGGTGATCTTAATGTCCCCAGGAAAGAGTGGAAAAGAATCTTGTTAAAGAAAATAACACCCAAGGCGAGAAAGTTAGTCCGAGGGTTTGTATGTGAGAAATCGTGTGATTACAATGAACTGAGAACTGCTTTAGTTAGTAAATTGGGACTGCAAAAAGGGGAGGTGACTGACAAATTATTTGGCCCTGATAGGGAATATAGACAGATGGACCCTGTAAGGTTTAACCATTTGAGGGATTTGATGGACCGTTTAGTCTTACATTGCACTAACTTGCAACAGTTACCTCGCACCATAGTTGCTGGCATTTTCCGTGTCACTTTGAGCCCACAAGAAAAATGTCTGCTTGATAGTCATGATATTACCACGTATGAAGACCTGTATCAGGTAGCTGCTATTCTCAAAACCACTGGTGTGAGAAATTCCCATGAGAGGGGTAGACACAGGTATGACTGTAATAATAGTAGTAGTAATGGTGAAAGTGTCAGATGTTTTAAATGTCATGGTCTGGGTCATAGAGCCTTTGACTGTAAAAAGCCAGAGAGCCAACACCCTGTCATTTGCTATGTTTGTAACACCCCCGGTCATAAGGCACCGGAATGCCCATTGAGAGTAGATAAAACGTCCCGTGTTGATAATGTTAAAATCGATGAGAAGTCTGGAAAATCCCAAAGGCATCAGCCTAAGACTCAGGCGGTTGCTTCCAACTGCAACTCCCTCATTGAGTTCAAAGGTAAATGCAACGGGAAGTATTGCATGATCTTGCCTGACTCGGGAGCCGTGCTGACAATGGTCTCACAAGACTTAGTAGACGAAAGCCATTATCTGGGCACCCATGAGAATTTGGTGATGGCCAATGGCCAGATGATCCGTAGACCCTTAGCAAAAGTAAAATTTGAGATCATGGGTCGTGAGTTTGAACAAGTAGTAGCTGTTAGTCAACAGGGGGAAAGGCAGAGTTTTGTGTTTCTTAGCCCCCCCCCCCCCAGAAGATGAAAGTCATGCGACCAGTTTTATAGAGGCTGTGTGTGACCGGGAAGTACGCCGTCACCAAGCTTCTCTTGTCAGCACTGTTGAGTCTAACAATGCAGCTTTGTCTGCAGCAGTCACCCGGGCAGCCAGTAAGAAGGCAGCCAAAAGGGAAGCTGAACAGATTGTGTTAGAATCTGATGTTGTCCCACCTATTCACTATAAACCTGGGGTACCGGCCTTAACAGCTGAACCCGCAGGGGAGGAGCCTGATAGGGATGAGCTGAGGAGTCAGCTAGGAATGAAGGGGAAATGGAAAGTGTAGACGCTGGTGAGTTTGTATCCTTAGGTAGTCCTAATGTGGTGGAGGAAAGCGAGAAGGATAAACTTAGGGCGGATGTGGACCAGGATGAGACTTTGTCTCAGTGTAAAGAATTGGCAACTCGTAGCATGAATGGATATGCGTGGGAGGATGGCCTGATTTTTCATGAATGTATTGATGACAATGGTGATACTTTGAAACGTTTAGTTTTGCCTGTGTGCAGGAGACAGAAAATTTTTAACTTGGTGCACGATAAATCGGGACACATTGGGGTCAAGGGTATGAGGAAACTTTTAAATAGGCGTTCCACTTGGCCTGGGATGGGTTGTGACATAGTGAGATACACCCGTTCGTGTGAAGAATGTCTTAAGTGTAACAGTGCAGGAAATAAGAAGGCAAAAATGATCGAAAGGCAAGTCACCACTGTGCCCTTCGAATCCATAGCATTCGACCTTGTTGACCCTTTGCCCAAGGCGAGGGGTGGGGTCAAATTCATTCTTATATATATTTGCCTAGCATCTAGGTGGCCGGATGCAGTGCCACTTAGAAATGTTGCAGCAGAAACAGTTGCTTCTGGCATGTCCAATATTATTTTTAGGACAGGCATTCCCCTCAGAATTTCAAATGACCGTGGCTCAGTGTTTATGGAAAGTTGTGGATAAGTTGTGTTTGATATTGGGGGTGGATCAGTTACATACCTCCCCTTATCGTCCCCAGTCTAATGGGATACTGGAGCGTTTTCACGGCACGCTCAAGCCCATGCCCAGTAAAGCCGTAGAAAATGGGGTGGACTGGAGTGATTTCCTTCCAATGGCTCTATTCGCTGTTAGGCAGGTACCTTCCAGAACCACTGGGTTTTCATCCCACGAACTTGTATTTGGCAGAAATTTAGTAGGCCCCCTAGACTTAGTTTATGCTGGGTGGGTTGAGGATAAGTGTGCTGAATTAGACGTATATGAGTGGGTTGTGTGTCTTCAGGACAGGCTTATGTTGCTACATGATATGGCAACATCAACTGAGTTGAGCACAATTGAGAAACGGTCCTCAACTTTCAATAAAGGAAAATCTGACCGTGTGCACAAAGTTGCATCCCTTACTGCTTCCTGGGAGGGACCTTATGAAGTTATTGAATGTGTGTCAAACGTAACGTATAAAGTGAGAGAGAAAGATTCTGAACATGTGCGATTAGTGCATATCAATAATACAAAGATGTACAGTGAAAGGAAAAACTATGTAGCTGCAGTAAGTGTAATTGCGGAAGAAAACTCTGAAATGGAAAGAAGTTTTTAGTAAAAGATTGCTAGGTGAGGGAAAATGTCCTGATTATTGTGAAAGTGATGTAGCAAATTTGTTAGAGGTGCATAAGTGTGCATTTAGTGATTCTCCTGGGTTGTGCAAAGTGGGTAGTTGTGAAATTGTCGTGAAAGGTGGGAGTAGTGTAGTGAATATACCCTCCAGACAGATCCCCATACACATACAAAGCTCAGTCGAGAGAGAAATAAATAAACTCCTTAAGGCTGAAATTATTGTGCCTGCGAATGAAGAGTGGTCTAGTCCCATTGTTCCTATTAGGAAAAAGGACCCTTGAGGCGGTTTTGGCTGCCGTCTCTTCATGAGATTTTGGACAAGGTTGGACCTTGTAATGTTCTGTCCAAGCTGGATCTCACAGCTGGATTCCACCAAGTCAGAATGGATCCAGAGAGTAGCAAACTCACCACTTTTTCTTGTCCCATGGGTACTTATCGTTTTCTGAGAATGCTATTCGGGTTGAAAAACGCACCTGCAATTTTTCAATCCATAGTTGAGAATGTGCTCAAGCCCGTAAAAGATATCTGCAAGAATTACATTGACGATGTCATTGTGTATAGTCGTAGTTGGGATGGTCATATGAGTGATGTGAGTAAAGTACTAGCATGTCTGAGTGATGCCGGTCTGAAAGTGAAACTGTCTAAATGTGAGTTTGGATGAAAAACAATGCTGTATTTGGGGCATGACATAGGTGAAGGGTGCATGTCTGTTCCTCAAGCTAGAGTTAGCGCTATTGCTGAGTATCCCCTGCCTAACACTAAGAGGCAACTTAGAGCCTTCTTGGGCACCATAGGGTATTACCGAGAGTTTGTACAAGGATTTGCTGAGCACTCCACCAAGCTCTCTCCGTCTGTCTCCCTGACAGACTTCAACAGTATGATGTCAAGTTGGTGTATCGTCCTGGCAAGTTACATGACAACGCTGATGGACTTAGTCGAATGTATAATGAGGAGGGAGAGGATGATCTTCCCCAACCAACTGCTCAGGATGGTCTTGGATTTTATCAGCTTTCCCCGATGAGTAAAGGCTTAGGGGCGGGGCCTGTGGGGCCACCACTCGCAAGTAAAGAGAGAAGAAAGAAAGAGAAGTAAAGAAAGAGAAGAGAAGAAAAAACTTATGGAACTGGGAATGCATTGTGTCTTAATTATTGTTGTGTATCATATCATATAGCGTGTGTGAAAGGACAATGGTGTTGATTTATTGATTTATTGTACGTATGTTTGTGGACTTTGGTGTGCGTGCATGTGCCTGCTCTAGGCGTGAACCCAACGCTCTAGAGCAGGATGTTTAGAGCTTTTCGTGTCAATTGTAGGTGTGGTCTTATTTTTGTATTAATAGTTCGTCCTCGTGTGTGTGAGTTCAGTTCTAGTCTTTGCTCTCGTCATCTCATATCATTTTCGTTAGACGTAAAACTCTGATCTAGAAATTGGACTGCGCGGCGGGAATTAGACCACCCTCCTGGCGTATGAGTAATTGATTGGAACTCTGGTGGCAGCGTTCAAGCTATCTCCCCCACAGTATACATTTTCAATGTGAAACTTCACTTCTTTCAACTCCGTTAACTTCCCTGAGTATCAAGCAAACTACACCGCGGGCTGCAAGAAATTATTTGCTCACATGATTATGACGTGACATTAGGGGGCGTTACCCACAATAGCTGGTACCTATGCGGAGCTAAAGCTTCACGTTTTCTCAACAATTAACCCGAAATTAAAAAAAAAAGTAGTACAATGAATGGTCCTAAATCTTCGTTCTGAGTAAGTTCATACATAAATCAATGGTTAACTGTCGGTAATCTCCAAATCAGAGCGTGACAGACAGACAGATAAACAGACAGGACGACTACTATAACCCTATCATACATGCACGCGGAGGGTTAATATAGCTAGCTGTATAACATACCTTGGCGAATTTGGTCCCTATTTCTTTCAATTTCTACAGACAATGGTTTCTCAGCTCCATGTCCACGATGACCACCTAAAATACACGAGGTATGTACATAGACGATTTTAAAAACCCTAATCTTTGATGGTACTACTGTATTAAATAATCTTTTGTATGGGTGGCAATAAAGTGATATGTTTTTATTGTAAATCAATTGAACTCTGAAACTTACATATAATTTCCTAATCTATAATATTAGCTATATTTTTTTTTATAAAAAACTTTTATTTTATTAAATTGATACTGTTAAATGTTCTTTGTACAGAATTCATGTTATAAATAAAAGAAATATTTCAAACCAGGGGTTAGGAGCAGTGAAAAATTACGAGCAATACCAGACTCTCTACCCACTACACTGATATGTGTTTGGACATAATGTACATGTGTACTTTGATTTCATATATTCGCTTGGTGATCAACCCTAATCCATAATTCACTAAAGAAAATCCATTGGTTTATCAATCCTTACTACCCTATCATCCAAGAAATTAGCTAGCTATATCCCTTCCTCACCTACATTACCTGTACAATTACGACTCCGACTTTTCTTCCGAGGCATTACGCACACCCAAGAAAACGACTAAGGTCTCTCCCTTCTAGCTTCCTTCAACTAAGGTCTCTCCCTTCTTTCCTCAGTAACAGAACCGAACCCGTAACAAGAATAATTTAAATGGATGGGGGGTGTGTGTAGATTCCGCCCGCCTAAATGGGAGACTGGGGCGCGCGCGCAACCTTTACCCCCCCCCCCCCCCCCCCCCCCCCCCCCCCCCGCCCCCAAAGTCATTTTGAGTGTACAGGCATTAATTAGCTGTGGAAGAGGTTTTACGTCTGCAAGTAGAGACACGCTCCAGGAAAAGGACTACAGGAGTAGGGGGGTGGTAAATTTACTGGAGCAGACTCCAAGAAAAGTGAACTGGAGAGCTCTTTACTCATTTCTTTTTTCTTGCTAACTATGCACAATAAAAATATTGGCTGTTAAAAAGAGAAGAATTTCATATTATTATACACATTATAGCTATATAAAAATATATATTTATTTATTCCATGCTAGACATCTTCGTCAGAGTGATATGGCTAGATATTTCACTCTCAGGCTTTATTTTCACTCGCCTCTGGCTCGTGAAATAAATTAGCCTACTCATGAAATATTTCGCCATATCACACTGGCTCATGTAATAAGTACTATATACATAATACATATATACATTATATATATAGTACTCATTACGTGAATCAAAGTGTGATACGGTAAACTATTTCATGTTTATCTTCAGAGACAGAAGTAGTGAAATAAAGCCTCATATCACTGGACAGAGTGCAATGAGTGGTTTATTCTATTTCTAGTCGAGTGTAAATAAGTGGCTTATTCTATGCTAGATGTCTTCACTGCATAGTAGTGTGTACTAAGGGTTGGCTGATGAACTGGGAAGTTATTGCAGAACCAAGATCATTATTTAAAACCTCAAATGTTCTGTTCATAGAGCTCGTCAAGAAGTCATATCCTGAAACTAGTTAAGATAAATTGATTGAAAGAACAATGCCAGACTTTAAACAAATATAAGATATCAAAAAACATCTATCATCTGGGTTTACCTAAACTACAATCATAATTCAAATAAATATTATTTTAATAAATAAATAAATAAATAAAATGAAGCATTGTCTGGGAAAGTATATAACATTTCATGAAATACTCAAAATACTTAAAAAAAAAAAGTTGCCAATAAGTTTTGATTTTTTTCTCAGCTTGTTGTGAATGTTCATATGATGGAGAAGTTCGGACAGTTTTCTATATTATACTGCTAACATTGTTGCATAATTTCATGCACTTCATCATCGGGGCAGTCAGCTGGAGCCGGCATCTGATAGCCTGAGTTATCTGCATGGACACACACACAACACCCTTAAGAGAGGATAAAATATAAGAAGACAATCAATCAAAATTAACTTTTGCTATTAAAAGACCAGAGTACAAAAAAATTAGTTAAGTCTTGAAATAAAATGGCAAGTTATTAATTATACTATTTGTAGCTCAAAATTACTTTACCATGTTGTGAACACACATGACGGCAATTCTGGATATACACTGTAGTTTAGGGCCTGCCAGATTATGCTCGAAATATTTTAGAACATTCTTTCTTTTTATTCTAAAAAATTGTGCTTCTATTAAAAAAATTATTCCATAATTTTTTTTTATTATTCTCTTGTTATTCCAATTAGAAATAGTGAAGATTGCAGTAGCTATAATAAAGTTGGTACGTTAGCTATGAAATGAATGAGTAAAAGTATCGTCTTTTACTATTATACTAAATTATTCAATGAGGATTCTATAGCTTTAGCTAGTTAATCTTTCAGTGAAATCCTTGAATGTCCCCATAAAAACATTCAGTAAATGGAGAAAACATGTTCAGCAGTGGATGCTCTTCCCTTCAAATTTGTAGGTCGGTTGGTATTAATTTACATTTTCTTGTGAATTCTGATGCCGTATGATTGTTGAGTTGCTCAAGAAAAGACTGTCTAGCATAATCCTCCAATTAACTTGCAGACTCTGTACCTAAGGCCTCGATCTTCAACACCAGGAACACCCAATGAGAACTGTGGAAATTTTGACCTGCAAACTGATACCGAGACACCAACACCAGAGTTCACAACTACAGATGATGTACCAGCACTGAGTGAACCACCAGCTACTGAAGAGAACCAGTCACCCAACCTTGACGGATTTCTAACCATTCACAAGCCCCTCCAGAACGTTATGGATTCTCCTAAGAAGGTTTAAACTTATTGGTGGGGATAAGTAGTTGGATTGAACTTGTTAGGCCCTCACAGCCAATGGTTACCATTAACATGAATGAAGGACAACTTTCGGATTCATATTTGTCAAAATGTTTTCAGAAAAGGATATCCTATAAACCTTGTTGTTAGGGAAACTCTTCCTTCATCAGCATTTTTGCAGCATAAATAATATGTTATGTGTCAGCTATTTTCTTCTTTCTAATATCTATTGATCAGCTTTTGATAGTCCCAGCATCCTGTTTTCAGCACTCAAATTTATTACAAGATATTCATGAACTATCCAAGACAATACTTGTACTATTTGGGTGTCACATAACATTTGAAAACATCATGTAGTAATTTTTTTTGGTAATTTTAATAACTGATAGTGGAATATGTTGGTGTGTTAATTATACATGTAGCTATGACTAACAATAAATGCATAGTATAATATTATGTCTGGATTCAAAAATTTCCAATGAGTTCCAAATGAGTTCTTCCCTCTTTCACACACTAAAACATCCTGTTTGCTATATTAACCAGGTCCAGGTCATCTGTTTTTCACCATGCATGTGTCGAAGTGTGTAATAATTCAACCTCTCCTCTGTTATATTTTTAGTGTCCTTTTTAAGAGAATAAAATTGAATAGACGTGCAGATCAGGGTGTAGGAAGCAAAGTAAATTCATTATCTTGGGAGGACATAAGAGAAGCCTATGAAATTGTAATAGCTGTCCATAACAATGAGACACAATTTGCAAAATGGGTTGAAAAGTGAATAAGAAATTAATGTTGCAAAAAAAAGTGGATAGCAGCCCAATGGACAATTTTGAAATTTAAAACAGTAGGTCATTAACTTATAAATGTTTTAGTACAACGCTGCCTTTCTTCTGTTGCAGCAGAAAAGGTCTTTTCAATGCTGCAGCATTTTACTACTTAGCAGCTGTCATCTTTAAAAATTGATTGAGATTCAAATGTAACAGTACTATTTTTTCTATTAAGTTCCGTATTTCTTATTAATTATAAAAAGAGAAGCAAGATGGGTAAAGGAAAGAGCAAAATTTGTTGTTGACAAACATACCAGTAAGTTTATTGAGCAAAAAGAATAGCTAGCTAATTAGGAAGAAATAAAGCAAAGTCTATTGCTGAGCATAGTCTAATGTAAAATTAGTTACATATAGAGCATTTGAAGGCATTTTTTTTCTCCTTTGCACTTTCAAAATGTTTATAGCTGAAACATATGCTTTATCTACTGCCTTGCATAAAAACAACATACCAGGCACCTTAATAGGCTAGTAAAATTCAACTAAATCTGTATTAATTATAGTAAATTATTTTTTCATGGCTAAACCTCTAAATAGCCAACTTGAGCAAACTACTTATCAGTCTGTGTGTAAATGCTTTCCAAAGGCAACAGAGTACAGGGGTTGAGAGAAAACAGGGTTAATATTGTGTATTAAAGTTAAAACTGTACAACAATTGTACCTTCCCCAATAGGGCAGGGAGAAACCGCTGTAGGCGGACTAGCGACGGGACTAAGCTAGCGAGGTATCTAGCTAGTATATACAATGAACCGTCCCTATTCGGATTTATCCAGTGACAATCGATATCAAGAACAATCACATGACTACATACAACAATGAATAATACATGACAGTGTCCAAAGTTCAGAGTTCAAGTGTCAGTCACTTTCTCGCAACAATAAAATAAAAATTTCTTTGATGTATCTGGACAGATCAATGTTACCATAATGGGTGCATAAAATGATTTCTTTCCTCAAGCTTTTATAAAAGTTTAGTATGTAAACACTAAGAAATAAATTAAAAAATGATGCTTGAAAATATTATGGAAGAGAAAAAATCACTTTGGTGAACAACATAAACCCCCCCCCCCCCCCCCGCATTCCTGAGTAGCATACATTGATGAGCAATAGGCCTAGTTTTATCACTTCTTATTGATTGCACTTTCTTCCTTTTTTTTCTTCTTTATCCTAAATCTTTTAGGCTGCCAATCAACACATTTTAGTACTCTGCATCCATTCATCTATTTTTTTAATCATTCAGTTAGTCACTCCACTTTATTCTATTATCTGTACCTGAACAAGACCAGCAAACAATTGCACTAGAATTACAATTTCATTGAAGTGTGTAGTAGCTACTCAACAAGAAACGGCTTGTAAATAGAATTATAAAAATGATGGTAATGGCAAAGTAGGGTTTGTACTACTTCTCTCTCTCATGACCACACACTCCTCTCAAGGTTAGCTATAACTAGATCAGAAACAAAACTGTCCTGCTAACTCTCCACCACATAGTGCTAGAGTTGTACAGGGTAGCTAGCCGCCCTCACACTCCAATGTAATGCTTGCCCCAATAAGCTAAAGTAAAATATTGATTAGGAACAAGCAACGCAAAGTAAAGAACATGCACACACAATTGGAATGTAAGAACTGAACAATTGATATAAAAAACAGCGGTGCAGAGGTGGGGGGGGGGGGGGGGGGGGGGGGGGGGGGGGGGGGGGGGAACAAGATGATTTCTAACATGAACACTTTTAAACCACAAAAAAAAACACTTGCCCTTGGAGGCCCCCCCCCCCCCCCCCCCCTTTATCAAAATATCTCCTACTTCACTGTAAAACTAATCCAGGCTGGGAAAGATTAACCGATAAATCGTATTAAAAAAAAGAGTTAGTAAAACACAGTACATTTAACGTAGTCCTATTCACAATTGAAGGTGCGTACATGATAGTGTAATTCCTAAATCCTTATATCCTTTTTTTGTCTTTTCATTTACAGGAGGAGGGTGGTTCCGGTCTTTCCAGTACTATGTAGTAGATCTATTCCTTAACAAGCAAGTGAGTTCTTAAATTACAGAAGATAAGAAAATAAAAACTCACACCAATCAGTGTATGCATTAGTTACTGTCACACACAATTGGACTAGCTCTTGAAATAGTTGGCTATATATTTTTATTTCATTAAAAAATGCGACCGAAAAATTGTTCAGCCAGCTCATAGATAAGTATATAGCTAGGGTGTGAGAACCAACAGATGTGCAATAGCCAGTGCCATATTTAGGGGGAGGACACCCCAAGTAGTTTTTATACGGCTACTTTTTACATTGGACTAGCAATAATTTAGCATAGTAGCCATGAAAAACAGTGACTGATTAAGCAAGACACATAATCCTTAAAGCAGCCAAAGCTCTCTTAATGTATTATTCTTATTTTTTTATTGAGATACATAGTGGTGAAATCTTGGTAAAAAAAATCAGGTTCTATGATTATTATACTTTTTGCATTTAATAATTTTCTATATTTGGACTTTATAAGAAAATCTGCATATAGAAGTGACTTGCATCGTCACCATACTCATTGCATTCTGAAAATAATAATTTATACCAGTTAGGAATATGCTTTGGTATAGGGGATTTCTAAAGGCATGTTTTTGTGATTAAATGGTACAGTCGAACCTCCCTACAACGGGACTCCGAGAAGCGGTCAGACTCTCAACAACGGTCAGACCGTTGGGAACGGAGTATTTTCTGCATGTATGTAATGGATTTTTTGACTCCAAGTAACGGTTGACTCTCTACTCCGGAAAACAGCCAAGTTGTGTGCCCCCAAATATAATGTCTTGTACAAATTTTACTTCTTGGGACGGCCAGTTAGCCACACCCAACTTATTGATGCCTCCATTTTGCCTAGCCTTTCAATTTTAGCTTGCCACGCCTAACTAATTTATGACTTGTGTGCCTTTCAATTTAATAAAAGACATAATACTAAATGAATGCTAATACTAATTTTAGATTCATTACAGATGTCCCTCTATTAACTAGTTCTCTCATTCGGCAGACATAAACAGGTGGGCCGAACACGCGGTAGATACAGGGCACTTCCAGGCCATAACCGGCGCCTTTGTTCACTCTCCCTCCTTGGACCACAGCGTGTGCTATCTACTGGATCCACGTCAACATGCGAATCAGAGGAAACTTGAATTGTTGAGTGAAAAAGAGGAGCCCTGGACTGATCCATAGACAGATCCATTTAAAAGAAGCTTGTTGCTTTTACCTTTAATGTCCTTTGGGTTTGCCCCAGAGGAAATCAAAGACTTTCTCTCCTTTAAGAAAATACGCTTACTTCCTGTCACATCAGGTTTACCTCGTGGTAGTGTACTTGGACCTCTGCTTTTTCTTATTTATAACGACATACCGTCTCTCTGCTCTTTTTCGTCTGTGTTTTTAATTGCTGATGATGCCAAACTTATTGCCTCTCTAAACTCTGCAAGTGAGAATTTAGCTCTTCAAAAGGATCTTGATAATTTATTGTCATGGTGTCAATCTTGAAAACTTTCTTTAAAAACTTCTAAATGTGCATACATGAACATCTTCCTATCATCATCTACTAACAACAATTACACCATCGGTAATGATACAATTAAAACAGTGACTCAACAGAAAGATTTAGGTATTTTAAACTCTGATATATTATAGTTTATCTTGGTCTGTCCACATCAAAGAAATATGCAGCAAAGCTTATCGGTCTCTGTATTTAATTAGGCGAACAATTCCTTGCACATCACCCATTAACATTAAGAAGTCCCTCTATCTATATATCACTTGTAAGATCTCAGCTGACCTACTGTTCCCAGCTATGGTTTCCCAACAAAATACAAGACATTATCTTATTGGAAAGAGTTCAACCGCGTGCAACTAAATACATTTTAAATAATTATAATATTTCTTACAAATTAAGACTTATTCATCTCAATATTTTACCACTAATGTACTACCTACAAATACTAGACCTATTATTTTTTGTTAAATGTCTTTAGAATCCGTCTGATTCATTTAATGTATTTAATCACGTCACTTTTCATTCTGGGTCCACAAGATCTTCATCTAATCCAAAAAACTCCGAAATAAGGTCAAACTCTCTACAAAGGCCAAAGGGTTCGTCCCCATGCATGGCTGTTGTTCGGAGGTTCGACTGTATTCACATGAGAAATCACCTCGTTAAATTGTGCTCCAAATTTATGGGGAAGGGGGTACATCATGTGCGAATGAACTATGAGAAAACTGTCAATTGCTAGGCAGATATTCCTCCAAACATCAAGAAAAGAAAAGGTTGTTAGAACCAGCTGTTCTACAATTATATTAATTGACATCTTTGAACCCAATAACAGGATTGTCTTAGCAGCATTAGTGGAGTTTAAGGAAGTTGATGAAGAACCATGACACATTATTGACATACTGGAATCCTATTAAGGAACTATGTAAACAGATCACTTCCAGACTTTATACAAATGTTATATGCAGTGTTTCATCCAGACATTCTTGCAAGGGGGGGCAAAATAGAGTTTTGAAAATGTAAGGGGGGGCGGGCGGCACTGGTCACCATGGGAGTGAAATAGAATTATTGGAAGGCCTATGTCCTACATTAAAAAAACATAATCTTATCTAATGAGGTCTGCATATGTCAGATCCTGACAAGTTAATTCAGCTACTCATTTTCACCTCCACCGTCTAGCAATTTTCAGTCAACTGTGACATTCACTATTTAGATGCTTTTCACACACTATTCAACTCTGACTCTCACCTCCCCTTAGGTTTATCACACGTTGATTCACACTTACGGTTGCTGGCTGGCTATAAAAAGGCCAGCCCTCAGCTCACCGTAGCAGTTGTTGAGTTTTGATCTATACAGATTCTACAACTTCCAGAACCAGAACTCTAAGCACTCGTAGTCCCTGACAGCTTAAGATAGTCTCAAATGGATATTCGCTCTTTCTTCTGTGGTGCAAGCTCTTCAAAGTCACCTGGCCACTCAAGTAGCAGTGACACAGAAGATAAAATTGACAGCAATCAATCTGATACTGAGTTTTTGGAGCCAAGTCCTGCCAAGAAAAGATTAATTGTCCATGAGAAGCATGCAAAGGAAAGATTAACTACACATGAGAAAAGCAAGAAAATCACTGCAAGCAGTCGAAAATACAACAAAAAATGGGAAGAGAGCTTCAATTGGCTGATGTTTGATAAAAATTTCCAAGGAGCTTTTTGTAAGGTTTGCAGGAAGAGAGGAATTTCTCTTCAAAGAACAGGAGGAACATGGATCTCAAAACCTTTCACGAACTGGAAGAAGGCAATAGAGAAGATGAAAATTCATGCAAAGAGTGATATTCACCTCCTATCATGTGAAGCAGAGATGGCTGCAGCTACAGCACTACAAGAAGGGTCAGTCATTCAGCAACTCCAACAAATTAATGATGAGGAAAAGTTGAAGAACAGAATGGCCATTAAAGCTCTAATTCGTTGCACCCATTTTCTAGCTCGTCGCCACATTCCCCACACAACAAATTTTGATGAACTTATTGATCTAATCGTAAGTTGTGGTGCAGAAGATTTAAAGGGGTTCCTTGAAAGAGCTAGATTAAATGCAACCTACACATCTAAAGTTGCTGTTGTTGAATTTGTTGAGGCAGTTGGCTTATGGGCTGAAGAATGTTTACTGAAACGGCTTCGCCAAGCTTCCCATTTCAGCATAATGGCAGATGAGTGCACTGATGTGACGACCACAGAAGAGCTTTCAATTTTCTTCCGCTGGGTGAACATGGACGGTCAACCTGTTGAGCACTTCTTGGATATAGTTCCATTGAAAGCTACTGATGCAAAGACTATTTATTCTGCCCTTGTTGAATTCATGAAAGATAAAAACATACAGATTAGCAAGCTGGTGGGTATGGGATTCGATGGAGCAGCTACTTTCTCTGGGAAACACAATGGTGTGCAGAGTCTCCTGAAGAAAATTTCACCTCATGCACTTTTCGTACACTGCCATTGCCATTTGCTACAGCTAGCATGCGTTCAAGCAGCTAATGCTACCAGTGGGATAAAACATGTGTACATCACACTCACCACCCTCTGGAAATTTTCCACTATTCTCCTAAGCGAGCTGAGAGTCTCAAAGCAGTACAGCAGGTGCTTGACTTACCTGAGCTGAAAGTTGTGAAACCATCAGATACTCGCTGGCTGTCCCATGAACGCTGTGTGAAGGCAGTCAAAGCTAGCTACAGTGCAATTGTGACTGCTCTAAACAATATCTATGAGCAGACACATGCACCTGAAGCTCTAGGTATCAGTAAAGCCTTATGTAGGCCCTCAACTTTAGTGGCCATATACCTCCTTGATTATGTTCTGCCACAAGTGGCGAAGTTGAGCAGAGCTCTCCAGACTGAGAGAATAGACTTGACAGCTATCACCCCTCTTGTTGATGCCACTCTCAATACACTTGATGATGCCATGTTACCTGCTGCTAACTGGGTATTAGAACTGATGGATGCAAAGAATGAGATCGAAGAAGTCACTGACATCACGTTAACCACGGAAAGCATTGCTACATTCCAAGGACAAGTGGCTGAACCGTTTATCAGGATGCTGAAGGCAAACATATCCAGCAGATTTATTTCACAAGATATTGTCTCCTCATTTGGCATCTTTGATCGAAGAAAGTGCCAGCTGCTGACTCTTCTGACTTCCATACATATGGTGAGGACTTAATAGATGTACTATTAGCTCACTATGGTGCAGAGCTGCCTGCTAAGACTGCTGGTGGAGATGAATACACCAAAGAAGCTCTTATTTCCCGCGAAACCCGAGAGGAGTGGAAAACATTTCGAAGCTACTTATCGAAGAAGCCGAAAGGTAACCTGCACTTGCAGTTGAAAGAGCTCACCACAAGTGATATGCTTAGTGAAATTTTTCCAAACATTAGCACCCTGGCAAACATATGTCTATCTATCCCTGTCAGCACTGCTTCAGTGGAAAGGAGCTTCTCCAAAATGAAACTAATTAAAACACGAATTCGAAATCGAATTGGGCAATCACAATTATCCTATTTGATGAAAATAGCCATGGAGACACCCGAGACGCTCTCATCTACACAATTAAATGACATTATTACAGTATGGAACAAAAAACCTAGACGAATTGCTGTGTGAATATTGTTTATTATTAATTTGGTTTACATTTTTCTCTTAATAAATATCGGTTCTTTCAAAAGGGTGGGGGGCACTTAGAATCCAAGGGGGGGCATTTAGAACCCAAGGGGGGGCAAATGCCCCCTTTCACCCCCCCCTAAATGAAACCCTGATATGATATCAAAATAACATCCAACATCTTGATTCATAAATCATGTAGACATAATTAAACAAAAAAAGAAAGAAAAAAATCAAATGAAACCTTGAAAAAATCCTAAACTGCATTCTGCCATAGAAAGCACACAAAACACCACAAAAAGTTGCCCCTAAGTTTTGATTTTTTTTCTCTCACACAAAACACCTAAGTCTTGATGTTTTTCTCTGCTTGAGTGAGCATGTTCAATATGGTGGAGAAGTTAGGACGGTCCTCTGGGTTGCACTGCCAACATTGCTGCATAATTTCATACACTTCACCGGGACAGCCAGCAGGGGATGGCATCTGATAGCCTGACTCTATCTGCAAGGGCACACACACACAAAAAAACACCAACAAGTGGAAATAAAATCGTTAGAACACAATCGAAATAAACCTTCTTTGTACCACTCAAATTATCTTCTAATGTTGTGATTACAAGTTGTAATATATACTGTTGTAGCTTTACAACAGTAGCGTAGCGCTCTTAGTTCTTACTTGTTCACTGTTTTTAGCCCAGAGGTTAGACGGGTTATTATTACACATACAGACATAAATACACAACATTCACTGTGAATCAATGGACCGCGACAAGATTTAATAGTAATTGGAAAGTAGGGCGTTCCGGTGAATGTTCGCACAAATCGCCCGTCACCTTAACCAAATAAATGTTTTTTAAGGCTAGGTGGTGTTAATTAGTGATTATGTAATCGTTAATGGTTGACAAGGTTACTAATGGCTTGTTGTGACAACGTCTAGGAGACTGTCAGATCATGCCATATCTCCCTCCTTAAGTCGGATAACCACGTTTGAAGTACTGCCGAGTCTCTTTGTAATCTGGTCTGTATGTGCGAGTCCCAGAGCGTGATCTGATGATGATAGGAATCTTCAGTCTCTTATGATCAATAGTTGAAGTCTCATTTGAACTTGTGGCTCCTCCGTTATCTCTAGAGTTTGCTTGGTCCTCTGACTGTGATGTGTGTTCTGGACAGTGTTGAGATGATGTCGATTACGTTGTATTTGACCTGTTGGAGTTTCTATTACATATGATCTTGGTGTGTCTGCCGACTCTACCACTCTCCCCTCCACAAGCTGATCTTCTGATGTGATCCAAACCTGAGTAGTGATTGGTAAGGGTGAGTGATCTTGAACTCTGTGCCTCTTGTTATAGTTATCCGCTTATTTCTGTTTGAAAACTTTATTTTTCTGTCGAAATTCCTGTAAGTAAGGCCATTTAGGAATTAGTAGCTGGTGGAATAGTGGTCCTGATTTTCCTTCCCATGCAGACTTCTGCTGGTGAAAGGCTGCACCAGGGTAAAGGTGTTGATCTGTAGCTAAGTAAAGCCAGATACGGATCCTCTGATTTGGACATCATTGCCTTCATTGTCTTTACGAAACGTTCCACTTGCCCATTGCTCTGTGGAAATCTAGGACTACTTGTAGTATGCTGAAACTCATAAGTACTTGCAAACTTTGCAAATTCTTGGGATGAAAATTGTGGGCCATTGTCGCTCCTGAGTATTTCTGGAATACCATGATGAGAGAATAGTGATTTAAGGTGCTGGATGATAACTTTAGAAGTGGTAGATTTGAGTTCTCGTACCTCAGGATATCTGGAAAAGTAGTCCACTAGTAAGAGTTATTGCTTGTTGTTGAGCTCGAACAAGTCAACTCCAGCCATTTGCCATGGATAGTCAGGTAATGGAGTAGAAATCAATGGTTCTTTGGCTGGTACTTGATTTTTGGCACATTCAAGACACTGTTGAACTTTGTTAACAATTTCTTTGTTTATTCCGGGCCACCACACTGAGGTTGCAGCTCTGGCCTTGCAGCGCTCCATGCCTTGGTGTCTAGAATGGATCTTCTCCATGGTGCTTGAACGTAGCGACTGAGGAATCACAATCCGTTGTCCATACATTAAAAGATTGTTCCCAACTGATAAGTAGCTGCGATCTTTCCAGAATGGTACCACTGCAGCAGGAATGGACTTCTTGTCTGGCCATCCTTCAGTAAGGTATTGCATTATTAGCTTGCATACTGGGTCACTTCCTTGAACTTTCCTGTATTCCTTATGTGTGGCTGGTATTGAATGCTTGGACACAGCATTGATGAAGTTTTCCACTTCCTCCTCCAATTTCATTATTGGTTTCCTGTCCTTTTCCCACAGGCGCTCTAGATAGGGTGTCCGCTGAGTTGAGGTCTTTCAAGGCACGTGAACAACATTATAATTAAATCTGGCTAGTCGAAGACGAAATCTCAAAACTCGAGGGGGGAGGCTGTCCAACTGTTTTGAGTTCAGGAGAGGTATTAGCAGTTTGTGGTCGGACTCAATTGTGAATTTCCGTCCGAGTAGGTAGTCTGCCAGCTTCTCACAAGCCCAAGTAGTGGCTAGTGCTTCCTTTTCAATTTGCGCGTAGCGACGTTCTGTCTCAGACATAGACCTGGATGCGTAGGCTACAGGCTTCCAGAACTCCAACTCACGTTGAAACAATACAGCTCCCAAGCCATACGATGATGCATCTGCTGACAGCTTTAAATCAGCTTCTGGGTTATAATGAGCCAGTACTTTTGGTCTAGATAACTCTTCCTTTACCTGCTGAAATGCTCTGTCTTGATCAGTGCCCCATAGCCATGCTTTCTTTGTGCTTAGCAGTTCTCGAAGGGGTTGAGTGAGGTTAGCAATGTTAGAGGAAAATTTGCCTAGTTGATTAACCATTCCTAAGAATCTTCGGACTTCTGATATTGATTTAGGAATATCCATATCCCGTATAGCTTTTGTCTTTTCCGGATCCGCACGAACTCCATCCTTATCGATGATGTGCCCCAGGTAATTTATTTTCGTCTGGTTGACCGCACATTTAGCTTTATTAAGGGTGACTTTGGTGTCTGCTAGTCTCTGCAGTACCTTCCTCAGATTGGAATCATGTTCTTCTTGGCTCCTACCAAAGACAAAAATGTCATCAATCAGGCAGGTTCATCCTGAAAGACCATCTAAGATAGTGTTCATTCTCCTCTGGAACACTTCTGGGGCACTAAAGATTCCCAACGGTAATTTGTTTAAGTGAAATCGTCCGAACGGGGTGATGAATGTGGTCAAGTGGCAAGATTCTGGTGCAAGTGGAATCTGCCAGAACCGGCAGTTAGCGTCCAACTTACTGAACACCGTTGCTCCTGTCAATTGGGCTAGCACTTCGTCCATTCGTGTAATTGGATGTATTTCTCGAAGAACTGAGGTGTTTAATGGCTTGAGATCGACGCAAATACGAACAGCGCCAGACTTCTTCTGCACTACAACCATACATGAGCACCAAGGTGTGGGAGTACTTACCGGTGATATGACTCCCAATGATTCCATTCTCTGGAGTTCTTCCTTTACTTGCTTTCTGAGTGCAAATGGTATCCTCCTGGGCGTGTACAAACAATAAGATTTTGCGTCGTCTTTCAGTTGTATCTTGTACTCCTCGCCAAAAGTTCCGAGACCTTTGAAAATATCCGGAAATTCTTTCATTATGTTAGCCTGCGTAATAGCCTCAGTATTGGTTAGAAGTTGGAGTCCCATGATGCTTGGAAGTCCTAGCAGATTGTTACGGAGGCTGCGGACGACACAAATTCTGTCTGTGTGCTTTTTATCACCTAGCGAGAGTGTTCCTTTGAACTGGCCCACGACGTCGAGTGTCTGATTTGCCAGACCGAGAAGAGCTCTGGATGGCGGTTCCAATTTGACGTCGCCGATTTGCTGATACGTGGCTTCCGAAATTGCCGTAACTTCCGCGCCGGTGTCAAGTTTGAAGTCTATCACGAGTCCTTGTAGATTGATTTTCTTCATCCAAGCTTTGCTTGACTGGTTTCCTCCCATAGAACCCAAGAATGCTTCCTTGTCGCAGTCCTTCGTCTGCTTCTGTATCTTCATGCACTTCCAAAGTAGACAATGATTTGCTTAAACAGCAACTGCTGTAGTGACCAATCTTGTGGCAGCGATAGCAAGTTACTCCTTTTGCGGGACACTTGTCTGGAAAAGGATGCCAACCTTTACCGCACTTTTTGCAGTGATTGTACTGCGGTGAACTGGTCGCTACTTTTTGTCTCCTATGCTGTGGTGATTTACCTTTCTGATGCCTTGTCTGCTGACCGTGCTGGTGCCGCTTTTTTGGTTGCCCTTGTTTGACGTTCGCAACTAAACTACACTCCTGCAGTTCGTGGCGTTGTTCCTTGACTGCCTCTTTTTGCCGGACTTGCGTCTTCGCTTTTTATAACGACAGTGATTCGTCCATTTGTAGCTTGTCAGACAACGCTTTGTCACGGATTCCCACCATGATCCTGTCTCTTAGCATTTCCTCTTTCAGAGCTCCGTACTCGCACATTTCTACGAGGTTATATAGGCAGGCAATGTACTGTTCCGCGCTCTCTCCTTCGGCTTGGTTCCTCCTGTTGAACTTAGCCCTCTCAAAGATGATGTTGCTCCGAATCTTGAAGTAAGCGTCAAATTTGTCCAGCACAATTTTGTAGTCTGCCTTTTCGTCTTCTTTGATATCCGTTGAGGCCAGGACATCTTCAGCGTCCTTCCCATGCAGTAGAGCAGCATACATACTCGTCTAGGACCGTCTTCTTTGTCAAGTCCTGTTGCGATGAGATACTGAATAAATCTCCTCTTCCATTTCGGCCACTCATTCGGTCGTTTGAAGTAAAACGGATCTGGAGTATCGAATGAAGCTCTAGTTGATGCTCTACTCATTGTGCTATTCTTTCGGCATTTCAATTCAGCTGAATCCAACCGCTGGCACCATGTAATATATACTGTTGTAGCTTTACAACAGTAGCGTAGCGCTCTTAGTTCTTACTTGTTCACTGTTTTTAGCCCAGAGGTAAGACTGGTTATTATTACAAATACACAGACATAAATACACAACATTCAGTGTGAATCAATGGACCGCGACAAGTGTTAATTAGTGATGATATAATCGTGAATGGTTGACAAGGTTACTAATGGATTGTTGTGACAACGTCTAGGAGACTGTCAGATCATGCCACACAAGTGATTGGCAATTCTAGGCATACATTGTAGTACCTAATAACAATTAACTCGGTTTATGTATTTGTAGCACATCAAAATGGCAAAGACATATTGTGCACACTCTGTTGGTTGTACTCTAAAGTTTTCAAACACATGATGATAGCTTATTGTTCAAGAGAATGATCAATACTCAATGTTGAGATGAATTCAAGTTAGTCTAGAGTAATATAAGTCACAATTATTATGTAAATACTGACTTTCTATTCATTTCAAATTGTGCATACTGTGATATACATTCAGAAGATGAAGATGATTCCACGTTATTTACCGAGTAAGTGGTTCAGTGTGTCTTACTAGCTCTATTAGATTTTGCTGGCTATTTATTCAATTGAGTATTGGTAATGGTATAATAATAGATTGAAACACCACCCTTGGGATTTCCTTTGTATTTGATAGGGAAGAACAATCATAACACTTGCTCAATATTCAAAATTTGAAATGTTTAATTAGTGGAATGTTGTTGTGTGTAGTACTTTTGTTGGCAATTATAGTTAACCGATTACGCGCGAATAATAATTTTAATTGCACCTTACGTAATGCGGTCACGGGCGCACGCGAGACACAGAGGATTGATTGCTTAGTGGGAGGGTGACACTAAGCGAGAGAAAGAAGCCGAACGTTTGAAGATTGCCTCGGGGACAGTATTATCGAACGATAGAGTACGCTCTAGGCTATTGGGAAAGCATAAATTCGACGCTAAGGAGCTGTTCCCGACTTAAAAATAACAAAGTACTCGCACCGTTTGGCAAAAACATTTATGGCATCACACTGAGGCTCTTAGTAAGCACACTAGTAAGGTTGGAAGTATGGTTTCATGGCTGAAGCAGTTTGCTACTTGATCATAGAGGTAAGAGAAAGTGTTTTTGCACGCATCTGTCTTACATTCAGGAAGAATTTGTTGATATTTATTTAGGGTGTGTTTTATTTTGAACTGAGCAATCTGTTGTAAATTTTGTGAACAGAGAAGCTTTTTATGGCTTTTGTGCATGAAAACAGGTACATCACAAATAAATGATAGAATATTTTAGTGTATTCAGTTTGGTACTCCAAGGTGTCTTTACTTTTGATGTGCTGGTAGGCTGCATTGTTGACAGAATAGTTAGTGATCTTACTATCAAGTGCAACTGATCATAGCTAATAGAAGTATATGTCAGAGGGCTCCCTGCAGTCTCACCTGTTGTATAACAATATTTATTTTTACTTATTGTTATAAAGAATGTGGTTAAAATTCCTGTAGAAATCGCTACCTTTCAGAATCATCAATTCCATTCTCTCGTCAGAGTCCTTGACCATCTAGTGACTGCTGCAGTCACTACACCCATCAGTACTGATGTTCAGGTTTCCCTGCACGGACTGAACAAGGAGCATCCCAAGCTCAGCAAACTCATTTATCGCATTGAACTCTAGCCTAGCATTAAACATTGCCATTTATGGACTTAACATTATTCATGATCTATTCATACTCATTTACTTCTCACAATATTCATACGCACATTCTACCACAGCAGAACCACTGCAGGGTTGCTCAGGCGCCCAGCATTTAATGTCTTGTAATATTATATAAGTTGTTGATAAGTTTAAAGCCTAAACATCTGACCATCTTAGGGGAGTTTGCCACTTTAGGGGTTATAGTACAAGGCTGCAATTGCCTCGGCGACAGCGGCTGCGCTCTGTGACATTCCCAAGGCCATTAGGATCTTACCAGCCTGGTCCTTCGAACCTTGGCCTTTTCTTTCTTTTTCCTGAGAGAGAGGCTAACCCCAAACGAGCTCGGGAACTTACGACTCCCGAACATTGGTCCTTCGAGCCGGATATCTAACTCTGTGTAAGAAGACCAGTGCTTTTAGCTCTGCTGGGTTATCGAAAGCTATACTACGGCTAAGTTGCTGCCACCCTATCGTTCGATCGTTTGTTGTTGCTAGTCGAGTATAGTTCTAATAGCTATTGGCTACCTTCAGACATCACCACCTCTTCACTTCACTCAGACTGTTGGATAAAGCAACTCAAGCTTCCAGCAGTCAATCCTATACGTTCTACTCGCTCATCATCGATCTACTCTTCTCTTCAACTACTTGTGTCACATCATCTACTCATGGAAGATTTACAAGACATAGAGACAGTCAAGCTCAGACGTTCTGCTCGCAAGGGACGTCTGACAAGACTAGCCAACAAGCTCGCTGACCTGGAAGCAGCCGACTGGACCGAGCTCCAAGCTGCTACATTGGACCAGCTCAAAGAAGATCTGACAAGGGAGAAAAAACGCTACGAGGCTCTACAAACTAGGCTGGAAGAGCTTCTAGAAGGCGAGGAAGAAGCCTGGACCAGAGAAATCGACCAAGGCAATGAGACCAACGACGTCCACACCGAGCTAATACTCAGAGTAAACAAGCTCAAAAGAATACTCTCCCAGTGCCTGGAAGCCTCATCCATACAGGACAGAATTGAAGTCCTCAAGGAACGCTACGACCCCGCAGACGGAGACTTCGAGAAGGATTTTACTAAGCTCGATCGCCGAGTTACTACCTTTCTCCATGACAGCTCTTCAACGTCTTCTCCGATCGTCAAGGACTTCAGACAGCGCTGCCGAGACCTGCTTGCTGATCTCTCTATAGCTCGCAAAGAAGGTCGTGCCAAGAGACGCGAGAGACGGGAACACATGGAACACGAAACCTCCATCACTGAAAGACCTATGCTACCGGGGGGGACCAAGCTCAGATTAGACTTACCCACTTTCTCGGGCCATCCCCTGGACTGGCACCACTTCTGCGAACTATTCACTTTTGCTCTCGACAGAGCTGGAGACGTCTATTCCGAGCGTGAGAAGGTCTGCTTTCTCCTCAAAGCCATGCAGGGAGGTGAAGCCGAGCAGATAGTTAAATCACACGCAACCTCGAAATTGGGCTACACCAACGCTCTCAGGGCTCTCAGGTATCGCTACGGCTCAGCCAAGAGAGTCTTCCCTCACCTCGTTCAGAAGGTGACTTCTCAAGACCGCATCTCCTTCGATCAAGCAGGATTCGCTAAGTACAGGCAAAACTACATACTCCCTCTCCAAGCCATGGAGGAGTTGACGAAACACTTCAAGGCTCCGACGGACGTTCCCACTCTCAAGGACATCGACACGTTCGTGGAACCTCTGGAGGGCAACCTACCATCTGTCACACAAGAAGTCAACGCTGGATCTACAACCATGTCTCAAAGGAAACCTACTCCTCGAGTCACCAAGAGCAACTCCATGGAATGCTCACTCTGCAAAGAACAACATCGCCTCTTCAAGTGTCCTGTATTCCTGGGCTACGATGTCGACAGGCGGTTTAAGGTCATCAAAGACAAGCGGGGATGCACAAACTGCCTTTCCCTCAACCACTCTACTCACAACTGTACCTCATCCTACACCTGCAGGGAGTGTGACAGCAAACATCACACTATCTTGCATTGACCATCTAAGCAAGCCTCCAGTAAGGCAACTACTTCAGTCGCTCCTTCCGCCAGCAAGACCGCTCACGACCTCCTGGCCATCGGAGAAGTCGACAACACCTCTACTACCTCTTCACATGAACCTCCCAAGATCTCCTTTCTCCACACAGCCATAGCTAAGGCAGTGCAAGGAGACAGAGAGAGCGACATAAGGATGGCTTTCGACACAGGCGCTTCATCATCCCTCGTCACGGAGACAGTAGCCACACAGCTCAAGCTTAAACGATACCCCAGGCGCTTGAACATCACAGGTGCCTGTGGAGGGGGAGTCAGCCATCACTTCGTCGAAGTCACCCTGAAGTCCATCCTGTATCCAGACAAGTCGATAACAACCAAGCTTCAAGTAGTCAAGAGCTTGCCGGAGGTCCCATCTCCCAAGAGCATTGAGCAAATTAAGGCCGAACCACACTTGCAAGGCCTGCCCTTGGCTGACCCTCAGTTTGGGGGGAAGCTAGATGTTTTGCTCGGAGGACTCGATTACCCCAAGTGCATCGTCGGATTGCTCACGACAGGTTTGGAGTCAGAAGTCGCCGCTCAGCCTACCCTCTTTGGTTGGACGGTCACAGGACCTCTGGAGTCTAATCCCAAGAACTTGTCTGTTCTCCAAATCCAGACTTCGGAAGACAACCTCAAGGACGACTTATCCCGTCTCTGGGAATTGGACCGTACGCCAGAATCCACGCATCTCTCTATCGAGGACGAGGAGGTCACACAACACTTCCTCGATACTCACAGCCGGGATGAAGACGGGAGGTACATCGTACGCCTTCCTCGGATTCCTCAAAACCCCACTCTGGGTGCATCTCGAAACCTAGCAGTTCGACGCGCCAACCAAAATGAGAAGTCTCTGATGAAGAAGGGAAAGCTACCAGAATATCAAGCTGCACTGGAAGAATATCAACAGTTGGACCATGCAGAAGAAGTACCTGACTCTGATTGAGACGCACCTCACTATTACATGCCTGTACATGGCGTGTTCAAGGCCTCTTCAACGACTACCAAAGTCAGACCCGTATTTGACGCCTCTGCACCCACCAGCAATGGATTGTCGCTGAACGACACTCTGATGCAAGGCCCCAATCTCTACCCTCAACTCACGGACATACTACTGTGGCTTCTCCGCGGACATCAGCAAGATGTTTCGAGATGTCAAGCTTCACCACGATGAACGCGACGCCCATCGATTCCTCTTAAGAGACGAGCAAGGCCAGCTCAAGGACTTGAGGATGAAAAGGCTCACCTTTGGAGTAAGATCTTCTCCATACTTGGCGACACAAGTCATCCGTCACCTTGCTGAACAACACTCCTCCTCACACACCGACGCAAGCAAAGCCATTCTCAAGTCATTCTACGTGGACGACTACCTAGCTGGAGCGGAGACGGTGGAGGAAGCTGCTCACATTCGCAAACAGCTCTGTGATCTGCTCAAGCTAGCGGGCATGACTCTCAGGAAGTGGCGTTCAAGCAGTGACGACTTCAGGTCCACCATACCTCCAGAAATCGTGGAAACGGCAGACCTACTCATCTCCTCATCCGATAAACCACTTAAAGCTCTGGGATTGCACTGGAACGTCTCAGAAGACAGCCTATCAGTCTCTACACCTGCAGTTCAGACAGACACCGAGTTCACAAAACGCAACATCGCTTCCAATCTGGGCAAAGTCTATGACCTCCTGGGATTGTACTCGCCATTCACAGTCTCGGGGAAGATCATCCTCAGGAGACTTTGGGAGCTCAAGGTCGGATGGGACGAACCTGCGCCACCCTCAATCCAGGAGTCATGGCAAGCATGGATCTCTCAACTTGATCTCATCTCGCAACACTCGGTACCTCGTCGATATTCGACCCACAAAGCCAAAGTCATATCTCATCACCTCCACGGATTCTCAGACGCCTCCCAAGAAGCCTACGGAGCCGTGGTCTACTTACAGCAGATGCTCGCTGACAACTATTCTACCACTTCCATCGTCTTATCGAAAGCCAGAGTTCTGCCTCTCAAGGGACTCACTATTCCAAGAGCAGAGCTTACGGCTGCCTACCTCCTAGCTAAATTGCTCAAATACTGCTCTCTACAGCTAAACATAGACACCATGACAGCATGGACCGACTCGTCTATCGTGCTCTGTTGGCTTCGAAAGTCCCCAGCTTCGCTCAACACGTTTGTCGGAAACCGTGTCAAGCAGATTCAACAACTCATCCCTAACGCTAGATGGAGCCACGTCTCTTCAGCCTTCAACCCTGCAGATATGCTAAGTCGAGGCATGCTAGCGAACGCCTTACTCAACGCCAGCCTCTGGTGGAGCGGACCTCCATGGATCAACCTTCCTCAGTCAGAGTGGCCACCACCTCAGTTCAATCTGCCAGACGTCATACCAGAGGTCAAGACAGTGACTCTCACAGCAGTGCCGGAGCCTCAAGACAGACCATGGCAGAACTTCTCCAACTTCGACCATATGGTCAGAATACTCTCTTGGTGCAGGAGATACCTGCACAACTTGAGAATTCCACCAGAATCGAGGAACAAGACTCCTACACTCAAGGCACAGGAGTGCCAAGTGACCATCGATCACCTCATCTCCATGGACCAACAGGAATCGTATCCTCAAGTGTTCCAAGCCATCAAGAAGAACAAACAACTTCCGAAAGGACACATCCTCAAGAAGTTCGACTTCTCCCTCAACAACAGCGGTGTTCTCCTCATCTCAACTAGAGTGAGTGACCCACACAACCCCTCTTGCAACAAGAAAAGCATTCCTCTCTCTATTCAGTCTAACTTCACTAGACTCTTGCTCTCCTCTCTGCATCAGAGATACCTTCATCCAGGCACAAACACCTTGCTGGCCATCGTGAAGGAGACTTATCATATCCCCGGGATCAGGAACTACCTGAAGGGCCTGAGCAGACGCTGTCCCAAATGCCAGAGAGCATACCAACAAGGCACCACTCAACCCATGGGACTGCTGCCCTTAGTCCGAACTACTCCATCAGCTCCTTTCCTCAACACCGGTGTCGACTTTGCTGGACCCTTCGTCACTAAGCAGGGATACACCAGGAAGCCAGTTCGAGTGAAGACCTACGCCTGCATTTTCATATGCATGGCCACCAAGGCGGTACACATTGAGCTCTGCCTCAGCCTCTCCACCGATAAGTTTCTGTCCGCTCTAAGGAGGTTCTGCTCCAGGCGCGGATGTCCGGCTGCTATGTACTCAGACAACGGTTCCAACTTCATTGGAGCCAACGGAGAACTCCTGCAGATCCAAGAGCTGCTCAAGCGCTCGAAGACCTCGCTGTCACATTTCACCGCTCAGAATGGAGTGACATGGCATTTCTCTCCTCCCAGAACACCTCACATGGGTGGCTTATGGGAAGCGGCAGTAAAACAGATGAAACTTCTACTCAGGAAGCTCGTCCAGCCTCATCAACTCAGGACAGAAGAACTCTCCTCCATCCTGATTGAGATAGAAGGCATCCTCAACTCCAGACCTCTCGTCCCGATTGATTACACGGATCCAGAAAACTTAGCGCTCACCCAGGGCCACTTCTTAGTGGGACGACCCATCAAGGCACTCCCAACCGATGTTTCATCCAAAGTCAAGTTATCCTCACTCAGGAGATGGCAGCTCACACAGAGACTCACCAACGATCTTTGGGCAGCCTGGAAGGAACACTACCTCCACTCTCTCCAGACCAGACAGAAGTGGACCTCTCCACAACACACATTTCGGACGAATGACGTCGTACTCCTCAAGGAGGACTCTCTGGGATACAGACACTGGCCCTTGGCCAGGATCACCAACACCTTCCCTGGAGACGACGGAGTCGTTCGGGTAGTGGAACTTCTCTGTGGAGGAAAGACAGTCAAGAGATCTACATATCTCGTCATTCCGCTCCTCAGCGAAGATTCGACGGACCAAGAAGGATGACCTACAGATTCTGCGACGTGTCGACTTATTCGCCCCCCCCCCAGTATGTTCAGGTTTCCCTGCACGGACTGAACAAGGAGCATCCCAAGCTCAGCAAACTCATTTATCACATTGAACTCTAGCCTAGCATTAAACATTGCCATTTATGGACTTAACATTATTCATGATCTATTCATACTCATTTACTTCTCACAATATTCATACGCACATTCTACCACAGCAGAACCACTGCAGGGTTGCTCAGGCGCCCAGCATTTAATGTCTTGTAATATTATATAAGTTGTTGATAAGTTTAAAGCCTAAACCTCTGACCATCTTAGGGGAGTTTGCCACTTTAGGGGTTATAGTACAAGGCTGCAATTGCCTCGGCGACAGCGGCTGCGCTCTGTGACATTCCCAAGGCCATTAGGATCTTATCAGCGTGGTCCTTCGAACCTTGGCCTTTTCTTTCTTTTTCCTGAGAGAGAGGCTAACCCCAAACGAGCTAGGGAACTTACGACTCCCGAACAACTGAAGTCATTCTTGCTGTCATCAAACTCCTCGTCACTACCATCAGAGTTACTGCCATTCTGGTCACTGCCATCCTTGTCACTGCCATCCTTGTCACTGCCATGCTGTGCCAGGTCAAGAATAACGTCTTCATCACTAGGATGCTGAAGTGCCAGTGTTCCACTTGCCAAGATAGCTTTCTACTTGTTTTATCATGAGCAGTTATAGTTAAAGTAATATTGGTTTCTAAAAAATGATTCTGTGTACCTTTATTATAAAATACATAGACTGCCATAAGAAAATGTTGAGTAAATTTTGTCACAACAATAAGACTTCTTTCTGATAAAGTATAAATTGAAAATATATTTCATAATATAAGCCTAAAATATACTTACAACAATATAGAATCGTCTGCAATTGTGATTGGTGGCGTCCTTGACTCCACAAAGCTGTAGGGCGAAATGGACGCGAAGACGCTTTTTTGACGCATTTTCGTGTCCTCCGCGGCTATCGATTTTTCTTAATTGACGCGTTTTCGCGTCCTTCGGCATTAATCGGTTAATAACATTCACAAGTTTAAACTTCATTGTATTTTAGCTATTTGTTGTTCATGCAAATATTTCACTCGTAATACATGATATACACATTGGGATAGTACAAACAGACTTTAAACTAAGAAAAAAGCAAACATCTGCCACATTAAGTTTACTTCCAATGCTTCGGCACTCTAATGCACTTTTACAATGAAGCCCTAGAGCCATTGACTGAATAGCCCTTCCCAAATCTGACTCCTTTTATATTAAAAGATTTTGCACTGTATTGCAACTTTGTTTATTTCTACACATACTACATTAAAATGTGCAAGGTAGCTAATCAAATATTGACTCTACGTTCATAAGTTGATCACTCTCTCTTATTCATGTCATATTGTGTATGACCAATCAGAAAGTACTACAAGTTTAGCTTCTGACCTGTGATTGAGTAATGTTGTTGGTCATGCCAGGATAAGGGGTGCAGCCAAAAGCGAACACCTCCCACAAGAGAACACCAAAACTCCACACATCACTGAGAAAGCTGTACTTGCCATAGCTCATAGCCTGTAATCACAAACACACGCACAAACACATACACACACATTCACTTGAAATGTTTCAATGTTTGTCACACTATATTTCAGTAACCATTGTGGTCTAGTTGATTTACAAATATTCATGTTAACTCTAAATATTGTTAAAGCTACAATTGCTCTGTTATAAATGCTTTTGTGAGGCATGAAGTTATATTTATCATAAAAAAACAATGAATTTAGGACCAAAATATATATACTTGCCTCAGGTGCTGTCCATTTGATTGGAATTTGGTAAGCACCTGCAGGGAGTATGTAAACACCGTTCTCAGCCTCTCGACTCATGCCAAAATCAGATATCTTCACAATGTCATCTTCTCCCACTAAACAGTTGCGAGCAGCTATATCTCTGTGGATGCATTTCTTAGACTCGAGATATTTCATTCCCTGAATAAACAAAAGATGAATAATGATGGCAATAGGGGATTTGCATGATGACATCACGTAACATCCTACCACGCCCACCGATGGTATCACTGCACACCGTGTCCCATTGAAAATGTATTAGTTTTGCTGACCGCTTAGTCTATTTTTTGCTGTAGCACCAGCGCCAGGCTGCACAGAGCTTCCAAATTACAGGAATAGCTTTATTATGAAATTTACTAACTGCTGATAGCAAAAGTTTAAAATTTTCAGCCCTGGCTATTGGAATTCCTGGGAGTGAAATTTGGTGATGGTTATCTAACCACCCTACTTCTTCTTGGAACTCGCCTTGAAAACTGAGACTGGCTGGTTTTTCTCAGAATTCTATAGCGTGGTGGTGGCCTGCCTATTGTGCTGTGGATTTTCTTAGAAGTAACCTGATTGTGGTGAAGTTATCATCTCCATAAACTAGTCAGGAGACATAAATGCAACCACCTGTCTGACAGACTCAGACTCTGGCAGAAATACCATTTATAAAAGCAAGTAGCTATAGTTGAACATCTTACTCTTAGTCAGCTTCATGTTGTGAAGTTGAGATAGATATAAGGTATGTATTTGCTAGCAAATATTGGCAACTTAAAAGAAAGGTGAGCAAAACGGTATGTAGCTAAACAACAGCCTCGCGATACTGTGACTTGTGACAAAGTAAAGAGGTCTAAGACATACTTCCTAAATTGAATATATATAGATCCAGATAGTTGTCTTTGAGAATCAAGGTATAAACGAAAAACAAGAAAAAATATTTACCACAATTTTGCTAACTCCATTACTAGCTATCAGAAGTTTGGACATTGAATTAGCATTAACAGGTTTTTCTCTTAGTGCACTCAATTATTGGTCCACCAATTTGATTCACTTCATAGTATTTTATTATCATTATCATCATCATTATCACCCTCAGTAATAAATTTTCTCACAAAGCGTGTGGGACTGTTGTGTATCTATGGACTGTATCAGTAATAATGTCCTGTTTGCTAGTTTTTAACTAGAATTTATATGTCCCTTCACCATTTTTTTTACCTCTTCAACAGGTAGCTAGCTAATGGCATTACTTAACTCCACAGTAGGTGGGTTATTTTAGGTAGTTAATGCACGGACATTAATGTCCTGCAGAACTGGCATAACTATTGCTTTCATGTTTTACACTGTGGTTAAACTGTAACTAAACAATCAAAGAACATGAATACATATTGAACTAAGGGGAGAAAGATAATTAAAATAAACATAAAAACATACTCAATCTAAATAAAGTAAACTTGATCAGTAATAAGAGGCAATATTAATTGTAGGCTTGCCAATTCTCCACTGCTGTCCCTGTAGCAATGCTTTTTGTTACAACATCCTCCACAAAGATATTCAAGAGTTCTTCCACATTGTGGAGCAAAACAGCTGATGATACAAATCCTATATCTTTTTAGAAATTAATCATTTCTTTCTCATCAGTTTATCCTTAGGAAAGTTATGAAATGATCACCATGTTGTTCTTTCTTCTGCTATCTTAGCATTCAGGAACAAAGCAATCTCTTTTTCTAATTCTCTTGTAAGACTCACCAATCCCTCCAGAGAAATTAGTATCTTCACCACAATCAGCTTCTAAGAAGCAGGCCACCCCCAGGCTATAGAATTCTGAGAAAAACCAGCCAGTCTCAGTTTTCAAGGTGAGTTCCAAGAAGAAGTAGGGTGGTTAGATAACCATCACCAAATTTCACTCCCAGGAATTCCAATAGCCAGGGCTGAAAATTTTAAACTTTTGCTATCAGCAGTTAGTAAATTTCATAATAAAGCTATTCCTGTAATTTGGAAGCTCTGTGCAGCCTGGCGCTGGTGCTACAGCGAAAAATAGACCAGGCGGTCAGCAAAACTAATACATTTTCAATGGGACACGGTGTGCAGTGATACCATCGGTGGGCGTGGTAGGATGTTACGTGATGTCATCATGCAAATCCCCTATTGTAATTGCTATAGTGATGATAATGATAATAATGAAAAAAAAAAGTGTTTAGAAATAACGAATAGCTAGTTATAATGACAAGCTTTTCGAAGCATTTAAAGATATTTGGTGTCTCTCTACAATAATAATAATAATGTTAATATCAGTAATTAAAATTTAAAAGTAAATCCAAATATACATTTTTAGTCTATATCATACATCTATGTTTAATCTCCGTATTTCTAATTCTAGTGTTGAACTAACTTTGCTGGCATCCATACTCATGCACAGCTTCTTCTTAGTCTGGTAGCTGCCTCTCGTTATGAGGTAGTCATGTAGAGATCCTCCAGACATGTACTCCATCACTATACACATTGACCCTTTACCTTCATCACCGCATACACCCAATAACCTGTACCATACAATGAATGTAAAAATTACGTATGTGTACATATTCTGGTATTCTCAATTCTGAGGCTAGCCATGCCGCTGTTGGCCACCATTTGTACAATCAGTATTATAAAGACAGAGTTAAGCCTGACAATTAGCTAACCCCTTAATCAGATAACATTGGGATATTTGTACTGCTTCATAGCATGGGCTTTCGTAAAATATACTGGACTACTTTCCAGACATAGAAGCTCATAAACAAGGGCTACGGTTTCCAATGCTGATGTTTAATCTGCTTTGAGAAAGGTACATGAGCATGATGCAGACAATGCTAATGATACTGCTTATCTAACTAATTCTGTAACAGTGTCTCTTTTGGAGCTAGTTGCACAACGTTGACTCTATCAAAAGCCACCAACCAGTCCTCACGATTGTACAGCTACTGATGCACAAAGACTATTGTAAGCATGTTCAGCAATGGCTGAAACCTTCTCATCACCTATCTTACAAGCATCCTGATGTTCTTTCACTTTCTGCTCTAGCCTTCTAGTAGTTTCATCTATATATACTTTACCACAGCTGCAGGGTATACTGTACACTTTGGATGACTCAGTATTTCAGTGACTGAGTCATTGAATGAATCAAGATTCTTCTTTATTCATTGGATATACTTAGTCCACAAGCAAAACAAAATTCACAGGCGAGTTCTTTTTAAACACGGAGACAAACTCAGCTGTTTAGCTAACAGGAGATGCTCACCACACAAATTAAATGACAAATTGTGATATTTTTTAGTATCAGGAGGATCAGAGGTAGACTGAGGACAGTGGTGAATACAGAAAACATTTACAGAGGGTGATTAAAAAATTGTTTATGGCCTCATGAACAAATTATTGCAACCATATCCACTGTTTTTTGACAATTCATGCCTTTGTTTATCTTCCCTTCCCTTTATCCTTGTATCTCCTTTTCTTATCTCTGCACTTTTGTTCTTGCATCATACAATTGAATACCACAATCATTTCATGGGCTTTAAACTCACTATTCCAGATTGATTTTTATCATTTGCCTCTGCCACTGCAGGTGACATTATGTACTCATTGTCCAGGGATTTTCAGTGAAAATTTTAATGACTCTTCCCATTCCACCCAGATGCTCTAGTTTGAAGAACTTAGCTTTGGTGTTATATAGGAGGTGTTGCCTGGACATCCCGCTCTATAGTCTTTGTGCATCAGTAGCTGTAGGCAGCAACATCAACCCATTAAATGGGAAGAGGTTAGAGTTGTAGACAGAGCCAGTAAGAATCGTGAGTTAAAGGTCAAGGAAGCTCTACACATACAGATGACACCTGACAACAACAAGTTTAACAGGGACATAGGTTTAGAGCTCACAGGATGCTGGCTATCTATGTTGTGTGCAAATCACCCTCCAGGATATAATAAACAGTAAGCGTACCCTCCAGAAATCTTGCTGTTTACATTGTGTTTATTATATCACCACGGAGAGTTCGCCTTAGTTGACCCTTGAAAAGGACTTCGGCAAGAAGTCGAAACATCGGGTTAAGTTGTAATTAACAATATTGGCTGTTAGAACGAGAAAAATTTGCTCTTTTCTTGATTCTTGAGTGTAAAAGAAAGTGTTTCCTACTAACTAAGAAGAGTGTTTATATTTTCTCTTACATGCACAAAGAAAATTTTTTTCATTCAATGAATAACACTAAAATTTAGGGGGCCTATAAGTCATCCTATTCACCACACTGAATCAGCCACTGGAGGAGTTTACGAAAGCGCAACAATTGGAATTATGTGCAGCTCTGCAGAAGATCGCAGAACAAAGGTACACCTATCAGTCTTTACTTAACAGATAGCCAAGATAGACTTCTACCACAGAAATTATACCTTGACTGTGGCAAATACTAGGCCAACAGATTCATGATACTCTTCTTAATCAAATGAGTAAAATAAAATATTGAGTGTGTCAGTATATCCATAAATTAGTGAATCATTTTATACTCGTTCACTCAGCAGCTTCAGTTTATACTCAGCAGCTTCAGTTTATACTCAGCTTTTCTGTACTTAGCTATTTCACAAAATTATTCACAAAAAAATTGTTATCAAATATATAGCCACAGGTCAAAATTCGCCCCATTGTTTTTTACATCAGGTCCTCAATGATCTTTTGTACTACAATTATAACAAGTTTGGACAGTAAATAAAAAAAAAAATTTGGCTTAGTTTGACTCCTCCATTGTTTTGCTTTCTTGTTGAAACTGTTGGTACCACTATTATATTGCTGGTATCTTTTTCCAAATGTTGCAATCGTACAGGATACTTTAGTACAAAAATTATATATACAGTTAAACCTCTAATAAAGGACATTCCAAAAAGCGGACAATCTATAAACAGTGCACAAATTACTTGCCCCCGATCTCACTTAGATTTAGTACATTTTGAACCTCCAAAATACGGACACTCCTGTACTCCGAACAATGGACACAGTTTATGTCCCATTGCAACAAAGTTTTACTGAAGTACCACTCCGCTAATGGACACAGTGAACTCCTTGACCTCTTTACCTCAATTTTCTATCTTTACCAGTGCTGGTGTGACTAACTGAAGTGGCAAAAACACTAGCTACAGTATGGCTTCTGTGAAGCGCAGAAATATTAAACTTTGAAAGAGAAGGTTGATTTGATTAAGACAGCAGATAAAAACAAAATGATCCTCCGTGAGTTAGGTGAATTGTTTGGATGTGGAAAAACACAGGTCGCTAACATATTGAAAAACAAGGTTAAAAATTTTGTCCATGTTTCAGCCTAATTATTCTGATAAAAGATTTCATGCCCGCAAGACTTGTGGTAGACGATCTGAATATTGTGAGATTAACAAAGCACTGTACAACTGGTACAGCATGGCTTGTTCCAAAAACATATATTATCCTATGGGCTCAACTTGTAGAGAAAGCCAAGAAGATAGCAGTTGCTCTTGGAAATCCTGAGTTCAAAAGTTCAAATAGCTGGCTTGAAAAATGGACGAAAACTTACAATACTAAAAGACTACAGATTAATGGTGAATGAGGCAGTTTAGATGGTGTAACAGTTCAATCGTGGATAGAAAGAGTTCCACAAATTGTTGCTGGATATGTATAGAATATATGGAACACGGATGAAACTGAGCTATTTAGGAAAGCATTGCTCAACCGAGGATTTGGAGTGAAGGGAAATAGTGTAAAGGTGGCAAGCAGAGTAAGCTAAGGTTTACTTTGGTACTTTTTGTATCTGCATCTGGGCATAAAGAAAAGCCGGTGGTGATTTGGAAGTATGACAAGCCTAGGAGTCTAAAGCGTTCGAGAAAACTCAATTACCTGTTGATTACTGCAGGCAAAAAAAATCTTGGATGGATGGGAGATTATGAATCTGATTTAAATTCTCGATTGAGCAATACAAATCGTAAGATTGTGTTATTGCTTGGCAAGGCAGGTTGTCACCCTGATGAATTGAAAGGTCAGTTTAGCAATATTGCTCTCTGCTTTCTTCCACTCAATACTACATCCAAGTTGTAACCTCTTGACTTAGGGATTATTAAAAGCTTTAGAAGTTATTATCGTAAACATTTCTTAAGTTTGTTCTAGCTAAAATTGATGAATGCAGTAATGCTTCAGAATTATGTGGTTCAGTGAATGTTCTAGTTGCAACAAGATGGGTAGCTCTTGCATCGTATGAGGTGTAGGGATCCACAAGCAGAAGTGTTCAGCTAAAGCTGGGATTTCTGATTTAGCGAGCTTGATGAGGATCCTTTCTCTGAAATCGATGGGTTATAAGAGAAGATGCATAAAACTGTGAAGCATGGAGAAGCTTGCTCAGTGGAAGAATACTTTGATGGAGAATGTGATATCCCAATATGTACAGACTTTGGTTCATCTGATGAATGGTGAAAAGATTTTCTTTAATCACCAAGTTCAAATGAGGTTGATGAAGCTGGAAATGATGGCAGTGAAGACGAAGATGACAAAATGGAAGAACAGAACCTTAAACTTAAAACATACAATGAGGCATGTGAATATCTGGAATTTCAGCGATTTTTGGAAAGCCAAGGCCACATTTAACTTTCATTATTTGTTGGTGAAACTGTTGACTCTGTAATTAATTTATTATTATTGCTATCCCCCCAAAAACTACATGATTATTTGCAATAAACTTTTTTTTTCATTATACTTATATGTTAAACCTCAAATTTATTAAAATATGGCACTATTGAGCAAAACTCTGATAAAGGACAACCTTTGTACAGTGGACACATTGGCTGCCCCCATCATGTCCATTGTTCAGAGGTTTCAACTGTATCTGCTTTCTGATGCACACAACATGTCATCCCTCATTTATGAATATCAAAGACATGCATTGAAAATCAAGTGACATATAGATAACCGTTTTATTCAAAAGTTAGCTTTTATGACGTTGGTGGAATACGTATACGTGACATCACAACATTGGAGCATGTGCACAGTAGAATTAAAGCATCTGCTAAACTAGCGGATAAACTTGCAGGGAGATGAAAGCTAAATTTTGGCAAATTTTTTTCCCAGTAAAATACTGGGGGTGATGTATTTTTTATAACAATGAATATAGGTGCCAGTATTGAAGCTCAGCTATCAGCAGGAGTTATTGAATGCCAAAGATCCTCACAGCACTTAGTTGCATTATGGAGGTAAGGCCACGGGTAAGGGTGAGGGTCAGTTTTGAGAGGAAATTGTTGAATCCCAAGGACTTTCACAGCATTTTTTTCATCTTGCATTCTAGATTGAAGAAGTTTCTGCTACCTTGGCACTGAGAAATAGAAAAATTCTGAACAGAAGCCATTGCGTATAGGGCAGGGCTACAGTTTAAGAAAGATTTATGATCAGTGAAGGAGGTATTGTAATGTTAAAAAAATGTATGGAAAGTTAATGGGAATTCTGCCACAAATTGCTTGTTCTTTAATGAAAGAATTTAAAAAAAGTAAGCAATGGTATACCTAAGCTCAATGTGATAGTAGTAGGTCTAACTTTTAAAATTCACACTTCCTACTCTATAGGCTGGACCAGATAAAAAAGATCTGCCAAGCTTACAAAGTACCTCTGGCTTTACACACTAAGATCGAGGAGTGACAAGATTTCGATGCATGTGATGTACTGGAAACAGTAAGTTTTCAAAGTGGCATCCATATTATACCTATTCGTGCTAATTTTGTGTGGACTACATTAAGTTTCAGGCCAAATTTCAAAGCAAAGGAACTAACTGTTCCGTGAGGAGGGTATAAGGTATAAGGTAATAGCAACTTGGTAAAAGTTGAAGCAGATTGTTGGATGCACTACCTTTATGAAATGTCACATCATAATAAATCGAGATCTAATTACAAAACTGGCATTTTTTTACACAAGTTAACCAATTATTGTCCTAAACTTTAAATACAACAAGTAATCAGTAAAATTTTCAAAATATATACTATAAAAACTTACTTGTATCATTCGTTTACAACATTGAATATTAAGTTCATGAAGAATTTATGATGATATAAGGCTTCTTGTTAAACTCAACAACAAAGGCTGTCCAGAGAGCCAAAGATAAGCCATGTCCAAATGATTGAAATTTATCATCCATGTGAGGTCAGTCGGAGTAATACGAGATAGGCTATGTGCAAACAATTGAAATTATCATCAATTCACAGTGAGTTTTCTGAATAAGCTTACGGACTCTTTTCAATCAAATTACATAATCAAGATCATGGATTGCATCAGCATGAAAGATAACTTTGCCAAAGAACTAGACTTAGTCCATTATCGTATTTCATGTCTTGCATTGCTACATATTTGCATGTGATAAACTGTGATATGCATGATATAATATTTTATCAAACCTCTTCATTTTGATTTTATATACATTGTTTAGTTTTATACTACAATTTGTACTGTAATCTGTCTTCAATCTACATGCATGGATAAATAATTTGTGGCTGTTAAGTTTCAATTATAATAAATCATAGCCTTCAAGTTTATCACTCACTATTACGAAGTCATAATGGGAGTGATGTACATGACTAAAATTTCGTAAGGTTAAATCTGTAAAATTTGCACAACTTTGAAGAGATTTTAAGAAAGTTTCCATATGTTTGTAGCTTTCACCAAACGTTCTGCCATATACATGTAACTGTGGATTGGGTTTGGCTATTAACTCAAGTTTTTGCAAGCTGCAGGCCTCTTTAAAAGAAAAAGACAGAGCCAAAAGCACAGACTCGTTAATATTTGTACCAAAGGATAAATGTTGAAGTTTCTGTAGAGCTCTAAAGCTATACACAATGCTTATAATCCCAGCAGTACTGTCAACTGACAAGTCATTTAAATGTAACACCTCCAGATCTAAGCAAGTGCTTAAAGATTCACCAAGCATATCTGCACTCTCTTCAGACATAGAACTGCCACTTAGGTCAATGTGAGATAAGTAAGGATGCTTTTTAAAGAAAACCGAAAGTGCTGCAATTCCTTTTGATGATATTTTATTATAGCCTATATCTAAGCATTTTAAATGATGGCAAGATTGTAAAGAATCAAGTAAAATAGTCAAACTGTCATCATTAATAGAATTATTACTTAATTTAAGAGTTTTCAAAATGTTTGGCCCAAAACTGTATGACAATGTCTTCACACCACTGCTAGATATGAGGTTATTACTCAAATCCAATACCTGAATATTCTTGAACAAAGATTGCAGCTTAAATATTTGATCATCATTTATATTGTTCGCTGAGCAGTATAATTCTCGTAAATTTATACAAACTCGAATAAAAGACACTATGAAGTCGAAGTCTTCCTTACCATGTTGGATTCCGTTAATATTTAAAGCATGAAGAGAGTAATGCTTTAATGATCTAAATGTTTTTAATCGCATATCGAAAGCAATGTTATTATTTTCAATATTTAATTCTTGCAAACCAGTGTTTGAAGATAGCAAAGTAACCAGGGATTGTAAAGAATGATTTGTAGCATTATCACTTAAATCAAGAGTTCGCAGTGTCCTGTGCCTTTTATAACAGTATGCCAAAAGTGCAAATGAGTTTGGAAGTAAGCAATTGCAAAGTATAAGCGTGTGGATGTTACTTGAATTTTCAAAGAAATGCTTAGCTTGGTTTATGTTAATATGGTTGTTTCCAAGATTTAAAGTATTCAAGCTTGTGCAAACTGTAAGAGAGTTCAAAAAAGTAATGTCACTGATGCTACAGTTTTGCACATTAAGATATTGCAACAAAGTACAATTTCGCAAACCTTCGCATATTACTCCAAAACCATTGCTACCAATGTCATTATGACTCACATTTAGACGCTGCAGACATGTACACCATTTTAATCCATGTCCAAGTACCTTCGCAGACTCTTCATATAAACTGTTGCAACTCAAGTCCAGCTTAATTAAATTACTGGAATGCTTCAAAAAGTAAGGGAAAACCAGAAAACATTCGTCAATGATTTTACTTTCACTAAGAATTACATTACACAATTTTTTACAGCCCTTTAAACCGTAAACCAATGATACAAAACCAGTTTCACAGATTTCATTGCCATGTAAATTTAACAACTCTAAATCATCATGATGTACTAAAACATTTGCAATAGCTTCAATGTCGGGTGATTTCAACTTGTTTTCACTGATGTCAAGATCCACTAATTTTGTAAACACCTTCAAAATTTTTATCAATGGGCAACCCTTTCCAATGTTATTATGTCCCAAATATAGTTTTTTCATACCTTTGCAATGAATGATTGAATCAGCAATAGCTGACATCCCATTTACTTTAATTGCGTTTCTGCTAAGATCCATTTCAATTAGCTCAGTGCATGACTTTAGGTGTTCAGCTAGTGATAAAGCTCCATCGTCTGTAATTAAATTGCATCTAAGCTTTAAGCTCTTAAATTGACGGTTTTTACTTATAAGCTTAGCAATAGCCCTTACCCCATCATCACGTACATAATTATCATTAAGCTCAATCTGAACTATTTTGTCACACTTAGAAAGTGATGCCCCAAGACACAAAGCACCATTTGTTCCAATTTCATTTTCATTCAAGATAAGCTTTTCCAAATTAATGCACGATTCCAATGCAGATGCAAGATCTTCGACACCCAAATGACTAATTTTATTATTGCTTAAATCAAGAGAATGAAGTCCAGTGCAGTTCTTTAAATATGAGGCCATTAATTTCACTCCGTGATTGTCTATATTACAGTCTATCAAAGTGAGTGACAGTAAATGAGCACACTTACATATCATGTTAAAGACTGACTGAAGTCCACTAGAAGAATTATCACAAGACTGAAGGCTAAGTTCTTCCAAATTCATTTCTTTGTCAAAATATGAATTAAGCTGAGCCATACCCTCGTCTCCTAAGCGAGTAGAAACACTGAGCACCTTCATAGAATCAGTGTTAGATTTAGGAATACTCTTCAATGATACGCTGTTACCAAACAAAGAAAGTTTAATATTAGTATTACTGGTCTTGCCAAGCAACTTTTTTACCCCTTCATCACCTATCAGGTTCAAACTCAAATCTAGAACTACTATAGAACATGATGGTAGAACTTCAGCAATAGATATTGCTCCACCGTTTCTGATTTTGTTAGCAGTCAAGATTAATTTCTTGAGTATAGCATTACACTGCAGAGCTTTGGATATTATAGTAGCCTTTTCATCATCAATATTACAATTAATAAGACTAAGTTCGGAACATGTGCTCCCACATTGAAAATCAATTGTCAGTGCAAATACTTCAGGATTAGAAAAAATGCAATTTGAATATGATGCAATTTTTTTCTTTAAAATAGAAAATAAGTTGAAATCACTAGTATTTACTCCAAGTGAGTGATCTTGCTCATGCGATGAATAACATATTTTTTTGAAATTCTTACAATTGGACTTAAACAGTTTAGATATTTCTTTTATTTGACAACTGCTAATCTGATCTAGCTTGCTATCTCCCGCCTCTTTACATAGCTTAAGCACACATAAAGAACTGTGGCACAAAGATGTTCGCAAATTTACTATATCAGAATGATCCTGAATAGTATTAGCAATACCCAGTACTTGAAGAGATGGCAAAGCATTTACAAGATTATTTAAAATTTGAAAATTTCCATTTACACTACCCCTGAATTCCATGCTTATTACTGAAAGATTCCCTTCCACTGCCTTAGTAAATGCTTCTAAATTTTCCTTAGTTGGTGAGCAGTCCAACGTAATATGCATACATGGATTCTTTGTTGCATTAGATATGACATATCCTAGAGCAGTAAAATCAGAAGAAGTCATAAATGAGTCAGTAAAATGTAGAACTGAACTACATACATGGTCGCAAATGTGATTTTGTTGTGCTTCAAAAGCACATTGAATACGAAACAGAGGCTTAAAATTGGAGTTGTCCATCAAATCCTTGAACAAAAAATCAGAATCAAACTTCACTAGCCCACAAAAAAATTTAAATACTATTTGCATGTGTTCTTTGGATGCATATTCCATCAAAATTTTGTGTCGAACTTCATCATTTTGACAGTAAATATGATAAGCCGCTAAGAACTCTTGAAAAGTTAAGTGACAAAAAGTGTACATACTTTGATAACCAAGACTGGTAGCTTTGGTATCTATAGTTATCAAGCCCAGCGAATCACCGATTTTTATATCCTTGTTGAATTTATCCACATCAGACTGCAACAAAATTTGTACTGAAGCATGTGTTTTTTCAAATGCAATACTACAAATATCGAGAAAAACTTTTCTGTCATCTCCAGTTAGAGAATGCACTGATTCTAAATAAGTGTGCTTTTTATCTTCATAACGATAGAGAGACCGTAAAATAGCATGCTTTGCAAATTCCATATAAATCTGAGTTTCTGTGTCCGGCAAATTTTCATTTACATCAAATAAAAAACAAATCATAGCTGATTGAATAGGCAAATAACACATATGGTGGATATTAGGATGGTTATCTAAATATCTTTTTAAACTGGAACACCTATCTGTGGTAGAAAATTTGTAAGAATTTATGTATTTTGATATTTGCTTGTTGAAAAAACCCAACACCTCAATTTGTTTGTCAGCTTCTTCTCTGTATTCAGCAATAGCAGCTGGACGAGATGCTGTTAAAACAATTGCCTTTTCCAAACATTGCTTCTTAATGAGCTGATATATGAACACATCTTTTCTACGTGGTTGATACTCGTCTAGGCCATCGAGTATGAAGCAATACCCAAGCCCCTTACTCTTTACACAGTAGCTACATATCATAGCCAGATCTAACTCATCCTTGAAATATTGACTTACTACATCTTTCAGCTGTACATCGGGATTACTTTGAAAGCTACGAAGATGAACTAAAAAGAGCAGACGCACTGACTGAAAATGTATGTCACATTTAGACCAGTCCTTTGCAATTTTGTTAACAAGGGTGGACTTGCCACTTCCTGGGCGACCTGCAATCAGAATTCTGTGTCCAGGTTTCATCGAAGTAAAGCTTGACTTGTAGTCAGTGTCAGTTTTACCTAAATATATATCATCAAGGTCTCCTCGGATAGAATGGCG